>ENA-UOXK01000063-UOXK01000063.1-mixed-culture-metagenome-genome-assembly--contig:-NODE-63-length-71453-cov-33.633071_pt1 | contig 71453 bp, 10 predicted proteins | sample MGYA00238160_ERZ761638 | MGnify/ENA primary metagenome ERZ761638 (study PRJEB28912, sample SAMN08777098) | mixed culture metagenome | isolation source: Freshwater growth medium | place: USA...
GTCGTCCAGAAAGCTAGTGCGCTAACACGATAGATAAATCTTCGTTGTCGCGGAAATATTTTCCAAAAAGTTCTCAGAATATAGAATGGACGGGCTCACTGAGCGCGTGGCGGCGAAGCTTATTGCGAGGCTGGATGACTTCCAGCTACTGGATGTACAGTCTCGCCTAGCTGCGGCCTGTCGAGCACGGCCTGGCTGCTCGCAACATATTGTGCTGGCGGAGCGTGATCGCACAGGCGCCTCGCCCGTCCCTGTTGTCAACGGAATGGATGTGGACGGAGCTGGCCACTTTTCAGGGCCTCACCCGTCGGCGTGGCTGCGATTGCTCTTTGGAACTCCACTCTACTCGGCCTCGCTGGATGGCCACGAAGCGCTCAACGAGGAGCTCACCTCGCTCTTCACCGCGGAGAGGGCTGCCGCCGCGTCGAGTACGATTGCCAAATCTCTGGTGGGCAACGGCTGGCGTACGGACGATCAGTTGCTCCAGCGACGCGACCTGTCTGCGTTCCGTCGGCTGCATCGGGGATTGTTGACGCACGCCGAGTCCATGGTCCGGTACTCGCAAATGGACAGCTTCGAGCCGCGGCTGCAGCTTCGCGGCTGGGCAGTTTGGCTGGACAGCGGTGGCTCCATGCGTGAGCACGTGCACCCGAGCTCTTCGTATTCGGGCGTGTACTACGTGTCGGTGCCGCAGGGCATGCGGGGCGGCTGCCTACGATTGCAGGACCCGCGGCCGGGCGCGCAGATGGTCGTGCTGGGCGCGGAAGACCGACAGTTCATGGAGTCTCGGCTGCTCTGTCCCGAGCCTGGGCTCCTTGTGCTCTTTCCGTCATGGGTGCCGCACAGCGTCACTCCTGTCGAGGAGCCCTTGGAGGATGGCAACACAACGACACGCGCGCCACGAATTGCCGTCGCGTTCAACGTGGTCTATTCTTAGAACACAAAGCGAGTTAACGCCGGTCTTACAGATGCCCTGGGCCCCCGTCTACGTGTACTAAATAGAGCGTGTAGTGGCCGCACTGACTACCTAAAAAATGAGACAGTGTAAAACCGCCGTCATTTCTCAGCAGACTCTGTGAGCTTTCCGTCACGGACCCTGTGAGCTCATCACCACAGTCTGATCCCCCACAGTGCTCTCCGGGAGTGGAGCCGCTCACCTTCGACATTTCGCTTCACCTTTCCCCCGACGCCTCTCCAGGGACCCCGGCTGCTGACAGCATCAGCCCTCGAGTTGCTTGGCCGCCTGCTCTCGCTCCGCAGTGGCGTTGTCATCAGCCGGTTGCGCCTCCTCATCAGCAGCATCGTCGTCCACCGCCTTCTCCGTTGCTGCGTCCTCGTCGGCTTCCAACTCCTCCTCGTCCGCCTCCTCGTCCTTGGCATCGCCTGCCGCCGCCACTGCCGCCTCGCTGGTCGCATTGCCCGCATCCTTTGACGAGGTCGCTGCTGATGCCTCGACCTTCTTCTCACCTGTGGCTGCGGTGCTCTCTGCCGCAGCCTGCGACGTCTCTGTCTCAGCTGTGGCCATACCCTCAGGCGCCACCTCTGCTGCCGCCATGGCCGCCATGGCCGCTGCACTTTGCACCCCTGTGCTGTCCACCTTGGCCTTCGCCATCGCCTCCTCCATCTTGGTGGTCTCCGCTTCCTTAGCCGCCATTCCATTTGCATGCTCGGCAACTGGCGGGGAGAGCGCAGGGGCCGGCGGCGGCGGCGAGGCGTTCAAACCGGCCGTCTTGGTAGGCGAAGCGATGGTTGCCGCGTCGGATGCCTCGTCTTGGGCGGCGCGCGCCACCTTCGTGGTCTGCGGCTTCGTGACCTCCTTGTCCTTCTTGAAGGTGACGACCTGCTCGACGAGCGCCTGCAGGACGGCGGTCGTGTCATTATGCCCGGTGTGGAGGTCCGCCACTGTCGATGCGTGCGCTGCCAGCTCTTCGCTAAGGCGTTCGTCGAGTTCGGCCAACTTCTCGTCCAGGCTCTGCTTGGCGGCGTTGGCGTCCGTCGCCATGGCCTCGACTTTTCCAGTTAGTACGGTGACGCTCGTCTCCAGCGGCGAAACTTTCGAGGCCAGTGCCTGCAGTGCGTCGGCGGTAGCTGCTCCATCTTTGATCTCTTTCAGCTGCTTGCGTAATGACTTATTTGCGTCGGTGGCGTCCCTAAGTTGTTCTTCCAAACTTTTGCGCGCAGCAGCGGCGAGAGTGAACTGCTCAGTCATGGACGCCTGCATGGACGCAGTGGACGCGGCGAGACGGCTGAGCTCCGTGGACTGGCTGAGCGAGCGCATGGTTAGCCATGCAGTCGTGCCGCAGCACGCAAACACGGCGACAAGCGCAAGCGCCAGCATTGGCTGAGTCATGCTTCGCGAAAATTCCGCGGCTTTCGTCTAGGTCATAGTGTCTAGGTGGACCGTCCTGCATGAACTTCACATCACACATTTCATGAACTTTTTTTGGCGCGTGCAGCATCGCCGATCAGAATCCAGATCGTCGCAGGATGTCCTTTGCTGAGGCGTCGTGCTCCGGCGCTCCGTCTGCGGAGGAGGACTCGATTGAGCTCACGTACTCGGAGTACGCGGGCGAAGAGCAGCTGCAAGGAATCATCGACCTCATCTCTCTCGATCTCTCGGAGCCCTACTCCATCTTCACATACCGCTACTTTATCAACAACTGGCCCAACCTGTGCTTCAATGCGATCGCCAAGGACCGGAACGATCCGGCAGCGCCGCCCAGGATCGTGGGTACCATCGTGTGCAAACAGGACCGCCATCGCAGCGGCGCACTCCGTGGCTACATCGCGATGCTCGCCGTCTCGGGCAGCATGCGCAAGCGCGGCATGGGCCGGCAGCTGGTCAAGCTCGCCGTGTGCGCGATGCGCGACTCGGGCGCGGATGAGGCCGTGCTCGAGACCGAGGTGACCAACACGGGCGCCATGCGCCTGTACGAGAGCCTCGGCTTCGTGCGCGACAAGCGCCTACACCGCTACTATCTGAATGGCAACGACGCCTTCCGGCTGAAGGTGTGGTTTCGCGACCTGCCGCCGCCGATGGACCCTGACGAGCCGCCGGTGGGTGAGGAGGAGGCTGTCCGTGATGGTGCAGGCGCGGACGGGGCGGCGAGCCTGATGAGCAAGCCGGCGCACGTGGCTCACAACAACATCGCGGCGCTCGATACGCTGCAGCAGGATATGCTCAGCGCGCTCGAGCACGACCAGCAAAAGAAGCAGGTCAATGATGCGAAGCTGCGGGCGGTGGCACAGCGCGTGGAGTATGATGACTTCGAGAAGCTCGTGGCGGGCGCACACCTCAAGCCCATAAAGCCTCGCAGCCAAGTGCAGGCGGATATCGGCAAGGCCTTTGATGCGTTCGTGATGCCCAAGATCGAGCCTACCGCTGCGCTGCCCACGGCACTGCCGACGTTCCCTGCCGCAGCCAAGCCTCCAGATACGCCTCCCGTGCCGACGTCCTCCAACGAGTTTGTGCGCGTGTGGCGCCGCCAGTGCAAGACGAACGCCCAGAAGTACGCCTACCTGGCGCAGATCGAGCCCGAGACGCTGCCGATGCTCTTCCGCACCGAGCTCGACGCGGCCATCTTCGACGGCATCGTCAGCGCGATCCTCGAGCGCGTGCTCGGAGGGGCTGCTGCGAACGATGCCCCGGCGGCGGGGACGAGCGAGGCCGCCGCCGCTAGCTCCGCCAATGCCAGATGGGCAGCCGACTTTTTGCAGGGCATCGTGCGCGTCAACCGCTTCGAGCTTACGCTTGACTTTGCAGACGCGGCGACCACGAAGAGCCTCGCCGCCCTCTTCGATGCGTGGCAGGCCGACGGGCCGCTCGGCGCGGAGGATCTGGCGACGCTCCGCGCAAAGTACCGCGTGCCCGCCGCGGATGGGCAGTAAGCGTGACCCTCGACGCTCAATCACGAATCAGTGCGCGTGTGAGAGATTCGCTGTTTCGCGCGCGCCATGGGCCAAGCGAAGCCACACGCCACACGGCACTCAGTTTGAAATCAGGGTATGAGGATTGTGTGCAAATCCAGATATTAATCCCTCCCCTACCCCCTTGGGTAAATAATCCAACGACCAGCGCAGCGTGGCTGCACAGCGTCGAGCGTGGCCCGCCGTGCCCCGGCGCGGGGCGGGGCGGGCCGGGTCGCCCCGGACGGGGAGCCCGCGGCGGCGCCCGCGGACCCGCGGAGGCGAGTGCCGCCAGCGCGCCAGGTGAGCACGCACGCTCGCATGCGTTCACAACACACTTATCAAATTTCCTCTCTATCCACCACACTGCACACTCATGATTCCAGACATGCCACATGGCGCATACAGCGGCAGCTCACGGCCTCGACCTAGCCCATCGCATCGCAGCGTCCTGCGCGCGCGGCTGTACTCTTAGCTGTTCCGCCGCTAGCGGACCCCCCCCACGCAGCTCGGGCTGAAGGACAGCCTCTCGAGCCGCCGGTATCCTGCCCTCCCACGTGCGCCGCCGTGCGCCGACTCCGAGCCAGCATCGCAACGGACGGCGCCTTCGAGCCGCGCGCGCCCTCGCCCCCCGGCGAGAAGGGCGAGGTCCCATGCTGCGCAGCCCGCGACGGTCGCCTCTCCGCGCTCGGTGCCATAGTGCATGCAGCTCGGGATGTCTCCCGAGCCGCGAGACCCGACGCCCGAGGCTGTGGAAGCGGCCTCTCGTGCCCAAAAGGTCGTTGCAACTCCTGGTTGGAGGTGCACCTCTTGGTGCCTCACCAGCCTCTCACTGTGGAAGAGCCTCTCACTGTGGAAGGAGCCTCTCACTGTGGAAGGTGCCTCACCTGCCTCTCGCTCTCCAGCCTCAACGCCCCGTGCGCTCAAGAGCGCGCCACGGGGCGGAGGCCGAGCCAGCCACCCGGTATGCATGCACGAGACTCCGCGGCCTGGCGCGCGCGGAGTCTCGACCCCCCTCCCTGGCATGCTCGCCGCCCTTGCCCTGAGGACGCGCCGGTGACGACCGGCGACTGGCGGCATGCCATGCAGCGACGCTCACCCCGAGTTACAGCGGCCGGACGTGCGCGCGGGGCCTGTACGGCCGAGCCCGCGCGAGCAGGAGGGCGCCGAGCGCGGGGCGCGCGTTTGCGCCGCACACTTGGACGCCCTCCCACTAGTCCGCACCGCCGCCGGGGGGCGCGCTGCCGGGGCCCATGCACGAGCGGGCGACCGACGCGAAGAGGTGCTCGATCTCGGGGGCGCAGCGCGTAAACGACTTGGCCCAAAAGTTGTAGCGCGGGTTTTTGATGAGCTCGATGAAGGTGATGAGCAGGCCCCACGGGTGAGGCCGGTGCACGATGAGCCGCTCGACGAGCACGCGCGTGATCTGCTCCTGCACGCGCTCGTCAGAGGTTTCGGTGAAGAGGTAGAGGAGCACACACGAGAAGTAGTGCGTGTGGTTGTTCGGGTAGCGCAGCTGGTTCGCGATGGCGTTGAGGAGCACGTAACGGGCATCGGTGGCCAGGTCGGCCGCGAGCCGCTGCAGAATGTCCATCGGGGCCGAGTGCGCGAGCGCCTGCGGCTGCGCGTGCGACTGCACCTGGCTCGCCTGGAGCGCGGCGATCCCCGCGGATCCCACGTGGAGCACAAGCGCCGAGATGAGCGAGCCCTTGGGCGTGCCGTCCGGATGGAGCAGCCGATGGCGTAGCTCCTGCGGGAGGTTGAAGGGGCGGCGCGTTGCGAGGAAGGAGTCGAGGTCGCCGAGCAGCCCGGCCTCGATGAGGGGCCGCGTCACCGGAGAGAGGATGCGCGGCGGCTGCGAGATCTCGGGCAGCAGGTCGACTTTGAGGCTCGGCGTGAACGGATCGGGCAGCCGCATGTTGCGCGGGAAGGCCGAGAGCACGAGATTGCGCATCTGGATGCAGCTCGGCGGGATCACGTCGCACAGCGCAAAGTGGTAGTCGCACAGAAACTCGGGGAAGTCGTGGAGCAGCACAAGCAGCACGCGCATCGCGCCGCGGTAGAGCGTGCGCGTGGGCGGGGAGAGCTCCGCCGCAAGCAGGTGGGGCTGCAGGAAGGTGAAGAGCCCAACGAGGAGCCGCTTGAGCGCGGGCCATCCCTTGTGGCCACGCGCGAGCAGCAGCTTGGGCATGAGCATCCGATGCGAGAGGAGCTCGAGCCACGCGAAGGCGAAGCCGGGCAGCCGCGACGGCTGCAGCGCCTGGAGGGCGGCCGCAAAGGCCGCGAGCGCCTGCGGCTGTAGCGGATCGAGCGCCGGGTCGGGCGAGTTGATCTCGAAGAGCATGGCACCGAGGATGCGAAGGTACGCACGCTGGTTGGCTTCGTGCGGGCGCGAGTCGAAGGCCTTGAGCACGTGCTGCACGAGCGCCGCGAGCGCGCGCTTGAGCAGCTGCAGCTGGGCCTGCGCCTTGGCGGCGCTGTCGGTGCTCTCACCGGTGCCGACGTACTTGATCATGAGCACGACGAGCGTCGAGGCGGCGTCGAGGGGCGCGAACGTGAGCTGCGGCTTGCCATTCGAGCCCATCGGCGCGCCCGGCGGGGCCGCCGCGTTGATGGCGCTGTCGAAGAGGACCTTGAGGAAGCGCTCGCCGTTGGCGGAGAGCCCCAGCCAGCCACCCGCCTGCAGCGTGCCCAGGAAGGTCGAGTACGCCTTGTCGCTCGGGTTGGGCTGGTCATAAATGGAGAGCCACTCATTCCACAGAGGCATCACCTGCTCGCGCGCACGCGCCATCCCGGGCTCTTCGGGCGGCTGCTCGCTCGCCGACGGCGCGCGCGCCGCGAGCGCCAAGCGCACCTCGGTCAGCGGCGGGCCCGCGCCGGCGCCAGCGGGCGCGGGCGCGCCGCCGAGATTGCCGCCGAGATTGCCGCCGAGATTGCCGCCGAGATTGCCCCCGAGATTGCCGCCGAGATTGCCGCCGAGAGTGCGAGAGATATCCTGGAGCAGGCGCACGAGGCCCTCGGGCGGCGCGGGCGAGTTGGCGAGCTTGGCGAGCGCCGTGAGGATCTCATTGCAGTCTTGCGTGGTGGCGTGGCTTTCGTCGACGAGGGCAATTCGCACGATCCGGATGGCAAACGCGGTCGCCGCGGCGTTGCGCCCGCCGTCAATGTGCTTGGCGAGGTGCGAGGAAAGCTCGACCATCGAGAGGAGCCCCGCGTGCAGCAGCGCGCTCACAATCTCGCCATTGAGCTTGCGCTCGTCCTCGGAGTAGAGGAGCATGTCCGTGAGGAACCGGCTGACCTTTTTGGACGCATGGTGGACGGCGAGCACGAGCTGCACGTTGATCTGCGTGTACAGCCGCGCGCCGCCGCCAGCCTGCTCGAACATACGCTTCAGGATGCGCTGCACCATCGCGAGCGCCGACTCGTCACGTGAGAGGGTGGAGGCGGCGACGGTGCTCGCTTGGCGCACGAGCGAGTGCACCTCGTGCTCGGCGGGCAGCGAGGCGAGCGACGTGTACCCGAGAGGCACCAGCTGGCCGAGATGGGCATCGAGCTTGGCCATGATCAGCGCGAGCTTCTGCAAGGCCTGCTCGGTGTTGAGGCCCATGGCCATCGGTGCGGCTGCCTCGGGGCCCAGGCCGCCCGCGCCGGCGGAGCTCCCCGCGCCCAAAAAGGACGAGGTGCTCCCAAAGCCCTGCTGCGGCATCGCGCCGAGCGAGGAGGGCATCGCGCCGCTGAGGCCGCATGCGCCGCCGAGCCCGGGGCGCCCAAACTCGCTCACGCCGAGGCCGGGCTGCGTGCCGGGCAATTGGAAGCTCGAGAGCATACCCACCTGCTGCCCGCCCTGCCCGCCGATGGCAAAGGGGGCGCCCCCTCCGCCCGGTCCACCCGGCGGCGGCTGCGGCCCGCCTGGCTGCGGCTGCTGCGCGAGGGAGGCCGTCACGCGGGGGATGCGCCCGAAATCGTCGTACACGCGCCGCTGCGCGGGTAGCAGCCCACCCGCCTTTGGCCGGAGCGCCTCGGGGAGCGAGGCGGGGTACCTGCCGGAGGTGAAGATGGACATGTCGTAGTACGGCAGCCCGGTCTGCTCGCGATGCTTGCGCCGGATGGCGAAGGCGGGTGCGAGGGCCTCCTCCACGTCGCGCACCGCCTTCTCCTTGGCCGCCTTCTCGATGAGCGTGCAGCACAGGTCGATGTTCTCCGACGAGCACACCTGCACCACGTGCTCGAGCAGCTGCGCGTCCGCGCCGCCCTGTTGCAGCAGCGTGCGCATGTTGGTCTGGCATGCGACGCGCAGCGGCTCCTTGCACGTGACGAGCGCCAGCGAGCCGGCGAGGGTCTGCGCCATCAGCTGCGCCGCTTGCTTCATCCGCGACTCATCGGGCTCCATGGCAAAGTCTTTGAGCATGAGCTCGCGGGCCGTGACGCAGGCGATCGTGACCGAGCGCTCCACGACCGGCTGGATGATCTCGCGAATGGCGCGGTCGATGGCCACCGGCACGATGCGCTTGAGCTGCGGCTGCTGGGCAAAGAGCGTGAGCCCGGGGTTGATGTGAAGGTAGGTCGACAGGTTCGGGATCACGGTCTGATCAGACAGGGTGTCGAGGCTCACGTTGCCCGGCGGCGGCGGCATCGACGAGAGCTGCGCCATCGCGGCCGCCGTCTCGCGCGCCTGCTGCTGCTGCTGCTGCGTCTGGCGCTCGGCGAGCTGGCGCGCCTGTTGCTCCGCCTGCTGCTGGGCCTGCGCTTGCGCCTGCTGCTGCTGCTGGGCCTGCTGCTGCTGCGCGATCATCGAGTTCGCCTTGTCCACAAACGAGAGGGCCGAGGGACCCGGGCCCGGCGGCGGCGGCGGCTGGCCGTGCCCGAGGGCGCCGATGCCGCCCGCCTCCCCGAATGAGCTCGCGCTGCCGAGTCCGCCGCCGAGCACGCCGCACACGCCCGGCATGGCGCCCGAGGGCGCCGCCGGCATCGCGCCGCCCGCGAGCATCGAGCCGAGACCACCGCCCAGCCCGCCGCCCGCCTGGCCAAAGCCGGCGCCGAAGCCGGCGCCGAGAGCGCCCGCGGCGACGCCTGCGCGGTTGGCGAAATCGCACGTTTGCACGCGGTCCTGTGTGCGCCCGGCGAGCTTGTTGGACGGCCGGATGTCGGCGAGCTCGATCTTGAGCGTCTTGGCGAGCACCTCGATCTCGAACTTGAGATTGAGCTTGAGGTCCGGAACTTGATAGAGCTCGAGCAGCATCGACATGAGGCCCATGACCCAAGGGTTGGGTGGCAGGAAGACGCGCGAGTGGGCGCACGAGTCGAGCACCTTGGCCACGAAGGGCACGACCGCGATGAGCAAGCCGTGCTCGAAGGCGTCGCAGATGAGCTCCTTCATGTCGAGGTCGCGCATCAGGAGCGCGCGGTTACGTGCGAGCGTGATCTGGCCGAGCCACGAGCCCAGATTCTTGAGCAGCGAGCGCTGCGAGGACGAGGAGCGGATCTTATCCGACGAGAGCAGCATGCGCGCGTTCTGGAGCGTCGAGGCGAGCACGGCGCGCTGCAGGCGCGAGAGGCGCAGCTCGCTCAGCATCGCGCCGTACAGTCCGTGGAAGTTGGGCTCGAGAGACACGCGCTTGACGACCAGGTACTGCGCAAACCAGGGCACGCAGGCCACCTCCTCCGCGAGGATATCCTTGAGCGCCGCCGCCTGCTCGTTGACATTGGACGCCTGCATGTTGTTGAGCAGGAAGCCAATCTTGTCTTGCACCGTGGTTGAAGGCTCCACCACCTCCGTCGACGGGTTCTCGACGGAGCCGGAGAGGAGGCCGCTCGTCGACGAGAAGGCCGCCGCCATGGGCGCCGCTTGCAGCTCGGCGCGCGGCGCCGGCGCGGCAGCCGTCTTGGCCGGCGGCTGCGACGTGCCTGCGGACGAACCCGACGTGCCTGCGGCCGAGCCCGACGCGCATGCGGCGGCCGAACCCGACGTGCCTGCGGACGTCGGCGGCTGCGACGGCGGCTGCGGCGGCTGCGAGGCGGACGTGCCGAGGGCAGGCGCGCCGAGCACGCCGGTCGGCAGCTGCGGGTCCGTCGGCTGTAGTCCACCCGGGGCAAACGAATTGAGGAGCGAGCCAGGCTGTGAATTGGCTGTGAATTGGCTGTGAATTGGCTGTGAATTGAGGAGCGAGCCAGCCAAACCGCCCGGCGCAAAGCCGACGCCGGCGCCGCCGAGGCCGGGGGCACCCGACATCCCCCCCCCCGGCATCCCTCCCGGCATCCCCCCCGCCATCCCGGGGATGGCGAGCGATGGCGCGGGCCCCGCGTCAGCCCCCGCCATCGAGACGCTCGCCGTAGGTTCCATCCCGTGCGCCATCCCGAGCGCGCCGGGCGGGCCGCCGAGCGCCGTCCCGGGCGGTCGAGGCTCGCCGATGCCCGGTGGCGTCGTGGTGGGCATGCCCGTGCCGCCGCTGCTCGGGGCGGCGCCGCGGCCCGAGGCCGCTGTCTCGACGACCGCCACGAGCTCCGGCAGCACTGTGGGGAAGTGCGGGATCTGGAGCAGGTTCTGGCAGTAGACTGGCCACTCGGGCAGCCGCTGCTTAAACGACTCGAGCGCCGCCGACCCAAACTTGGACATCTTGGAGCCCGGCGGTTTCTTGAGCGCCTCGAGCACGTACCGCAAGAACATGCCGAGCGTCATGTGCGACACGAGCCCGTGCTGCACGAGGGCGCCGAAGAGGAGGGCGGTGGTGCGTAGGGGCTTGTCCGGGTACTTGGGGAAGTACCGGTACTCGTCGAAGAGGTTGTGTACCATGCACGCATACACCTGCTGCTCGCGTGACAGGTCGGAAGCTTGGAAGCGCTTGAGCATCGCGATCACCTCCTCGATCGACGAGGCGCCCGTGTAGATCTTTTGGAAGTACGAATTCGCCTCCTCCTCGATGCCCTGCGCAAAGTGGATCTCTTGCCCGCCCGGCATGCCGGGCAGTGGCGCGGGGCCCATGGCCGGCGCGCCGCCCAGGTTGAGCCCGCCCGCGCCGCTTCCCATCGGGGCGCTCAGCACAGTGCTTCCCATGGGAGGGCCACTTTGATCGTCACCCATTGAGGCGCCGACGTGCAAGCCACCCATACCCGGCGGGATCGAAGGAGGGTAAGAGGACGCAGACGCCGCCTGCGCGTCGGCCGCCGCTGCCGCTGCCGCCGCCGCCGCCACCGCCGCCGCCGCTGCCTCGGCCGCCGCCTGCGCGTCGGCGGCGGCCTGCGCTTGCGCTTGCGCCTGCGCCTGCGCCTGGGCCTGGGCCTGCGCCTGTGCCTGCGCCTGCGCCTGCGCCTGCGCCTGCGCCTGCGCCTGTGCCTGCGCCGTCGCTTGCGCTTGCGCCTGCGCCGCCGCGCCGCCGCCGTCCGCCGCCGGCATGGTGTTGGCGGCGGCCGCGCCAGTGCTGCCGTCGGGGTTGAAGAGGTTTGCGAGCTTCGGCTTGGCCGCGACGCACTGCCGATAGAGCGCGCTCACCTCCTCCATGAGCGCCGGAGCGAGCGCCGACCCCGTCAGCCCACGGAAGATGCCGGCGGCAGCGTCGACGGAGAGGATGTTGACGTCCTGACGCGCGGCGTTGATGCGGCTCGAGCCAGCGCCCGCGCCAAGCATCTTGTCGCGCAGGTACGCGAGCGTCGCGGGGACGAAGTTGGGCCCGTCACGCTGCACCGTCTGCGTCACCCACGGCTCGAGTTGGATCAGGTCCTTCCGCTGTGCAACCGATGCGAGGTCGAGGGTGAAGGCATACGAAGGCAGCTTAAGCGCCGCGTCGAGCGCGCCCAAGGCCTGCGCGATGTCGAGCAGCCGCAGCAACGACTGCGGCTGCGCCACATGCAGCTGCGCCATCCCGCGTGTCACGGCGGCTGGCTGCGACGCCCACATCGCGCGCAGCAGCGTGTTGGTCGCGGGCGCGGGCTCGCCTCCGAGGAAGCGCGGCATGAGCTGCTCGAGGAGCTCATACTGCAGCGGCGTCTCCAGCGCCGAGCCCGCGGGCGCCATCTGCACGAGCGCGCCGAGCAGCAGCTGCGGCACGTGGGCGAGCGCGTCCGCAAAGAGCGCCTGCGCCTCGCGATAATGGCCGCTCGCCGACAGGCGCAGAAGCGCGCCCGTCAGGTCCACACACAGCCACGCCTGATGCTCGGGCTTGACGGCCGCCTCGGGCGCCGCCTCCACGCGACGCGCCTTGCTCAGGTCCACGTCGGCGTGCCCCTTGCTCCCCACAAGGTGGGTGAGCAGCTGCAGCTGTGCATGCGTATTCGTCCAACGGCCGAGCAGGCAGCGCGCGGGAAGTGCCGTGCCGAGCGCCTGCCGGTGCACCTCGACGATGAGGCCGAGCCCCGCGGCGGAGGGTACCTCGAGCGCGGGCGTGTCCAGGTGCTCAAAGACCGAGGCCCAGTCGAGGGCAGGACAGCGCTCGCGCAGCGCCTTGACGAACGCCGGGATGTTCCACGACGTCAGGGCCTTGACGGCATCTTCCTTGTCCGCGTCGAACTTGGCGTCAAAGTCTTGGTACCGGCCCGAGACGGCGGTCGAGAAGGCGCCGTGCAGCGAGAGCGAGTCATCCAGCGCCGTGACCGTCTTGGCCATCATGCCCACGACGGCGCCCACGCACGCGGCGTCGGGCGGCTCGAACTCCCCGAGGAGCTCGCTGAGCGTCTTGACGGAGGCGCAGCACGAGTACCCCAGATCTTCCATGAGCATCGCGAGCTCGTCGCCGCGGCACGGGAGCAGCGGCGGCGGCCCCGTGGGCGCGGCGGAGCGCATCGCGACCACCTGCTCGAACGTGGTCCGGGAGTTGAGCTCCACGGACGACTCGTCGACGGTGTGCATCAGCGGCAGCAGCGTGAGCGGGGTCTTGTCCTTCGGGTGCACTGCGCGTCGGGCGGGGGCACGGGGGCGGGGGAGGGCGCGGGAGGGAGGGCGGCACGGGGGGTGAGGACTGGAGCGCGGGGCGCCGAAAGGGACGCTACGGGGCGGCGAGGAGTGGGGCTTGCGCGCAGAGGCGGTTCGCGCAGAAGGCGGTAGGCGGCGCACAGAGCTGCAGCAGCTTCAAGAGCGCGACGCGCTGCTTTGCGAAGCCCTCCTGGCGCTCGAGGTAGAAGACGAGCGAATGGCCGAGGTCATCGGGCAGCGCCGCGACCGCCTCCTTGCCGCCGTTCGGCGGCATCGTCAGCTCGTTGAGCCGCGTACGCAGAAACTTGGAGCCCTCTGTGCGGATGGCCTGGTCCGAGCACTGCGCGAGCCCAAGGCCCAGGGCAAGCTGCTGCGCGTTGGTCGCCTTGACCGCCTTGGCCACCGCGTGCAAGAAGTCCTCCTGCAGCGGCGTGGGAAGCGCCGCCTTGGCGATGATCTCGCAGAAGAGGCTCACAAAGTTCGGGCGCGCGGCAAGCTTTGCGAACTCCTGCGTCAGCAGCTGCGCCTTGAGCAGATCCTTTTGCAGCTTCGGGTCACGAAAGTCAATCTCCTCGAGCAGGCACACGATCAGGTGCACGAACGAAGACTCGCCATACAGCCAGAGCAGGTGCGAAATCTCTGTGCTCGAGGCCTTCTGGTTTTTCTTATTGATGTTCTGCACGAGGTACCGCAGCTGCGCGAAAACAATGCTGCCAAAGCCGGCCAGCGGCGATGAGGCCATCGGCGCGTCAGACATTGGACCTGCGCTGAGCTGGCTACTGAGGCACGCGCGGTGGGTCTGCCCGCGATTGCCACAAGAGTCGGCCGAGCCCGCGCCTGTCGAGAGAGACCTACTCTGCCTGTCTCCACACTCGGTCGCGGCACAGTGTGAATTGGCTGTGAATAATCATGCGAGAGGCGTGAGTTTTCTGTTGTCGCTCCCCCCAAGGATGTTTAGTCAACGGTCGGTGCCGCGTCGGGCTCTACAGAGGCTCTACACGGGCGAATTCAAACTTTTATTTCATGCCGCCTCCTCCGCAAATCCGCCTCCTCCGTCGGGCGAATGCACCCACAGGTAGGTTACCAAGACCACATCAAGGTCAAGCTGGCTTTGTACCCATGGTGATGCGCCAGAGAGAGCCGTTCCAGATTCGAGTCGGCCGGGTCACAAAAGCGTCTTCGATGGCGGACCTCTCCTCGGTCAAGAACCATGTTGACCACGACACGCTCAGCCCCCTGCAACCGCAGACGCCGAGCGACCCCTCGGGCCCCGGAGCGTCACAGGGTGCGCCACAGCCCATCCCATAGGAAGCGCCAGGTGGAAATGCGCTCGAAATCGAGCCCCAGCGCGTTTACAATCAAGACCAACGCTGCCACTCATCACGCCCACAGCCCAGCACCAACTCGTCGTTCAAAGTGACAGTGGGTTGCCGCTTGCCGGTAACGGCAGCTATATATCCGGCTAGCGGAGCGGCTCGCTTGTAAGCCGGCTGGGATACGCGACTTTTCTCAGTGACCTGCGTCCTGCGCCGGACCGTCCTGAGCGTTGAGAACAAAGAAAGCGACGAACACGAGGTGGATCGCTGGATCACCTGTGACACGCGGGTCCGTCGCGGGGCGGCACACGCGCGGATCGCCGCGACATACCGGCAAACAGAGCGCACAGATCACACCGTTCGGACTCACAGTCGAGGACGACCGCAGCACGGCGAGGACCGAGGTAGCGCGTAGCGGCTCCGGTGTTAGCGGCTCGAGTGGCGCGCCTCCAGCTGAAGGGCGCCGAGCGGCCCCGGCCCGCTCTGGTTCTACACATTCTGATTTCTGCTGATCGGTTACCATGATTGTACGATGTGCAATTGATAGTCTGAAGGCTGTACGATGAACCTCAACGTACCTCGGAAAGCTGAACGCCTTTTGATGAAGCACCGCGCTCGCACGCCGTGCGGGCCGTGCGGTGCCAGCCCTCAGGCACAGTCCACAGAGTCTGACCAGTCTCTCAGGTCAGACGAGTATACCGCGGCCGGCCCGGAGGCGGCGCGAGCGTCTCGCCCGCCGCCTGCTTCGAGGTCGCGATCTGCGTCTCGCCCGGCGAGTGCTCCGCGCTCCCGCCTGCGCCCATCTCCGCCTTCACCTCCGCGTCCTCTTCCATCATGGAGTCAACGATCGCCGCCGCCGGGATGGCCGAGAGTACCCAAGGGGCTGGGAGTGCCGCTCCTACCGGATCGTTTGTGGCGGCGGCGGCGGCGGCGAACAGATCCCTCTCACTCTCACTCATCATGCTGCGCCGGAGGGCCGCCTTCTTCTTGAACTCGCCCTTGCGTACCTCCTCGGCTTTGCGAGCCGCCTCCGCCTCCCTCGCCGCCTCGGCCTGCCTCGCCTCGGCCTCTCTCTCGAGCTGCTCCGCCTCCGCCTCCGCCTTGGCAACTGCGAGGCGCTCGGCCAGCTTCGCCGCCTCGAGACGCTCCGTCTCCATCCGGGCCTCGGCCTCGAGCTCGAATCGCTCCGCGCGCTTTGCCGCCAGTTGTGATTGGAGTGCCGCGATCTCGCCCGCCGCCTGCTTCGAGGTCGCGATCTTGCCAGCCGCCCCCTTTAGAGCAGAGGCCCCCTCGAGATCAGAAGCCTCCTTGAGCTCAGCCGCCGCCTCTTCCGCTGCCCGCGCTTCCAATGCCGCCGCCCAGAGATCCTCCTCCGTCGCCTCCTCCGTCGCCTCCTCCGTCGCCTCCTCTGCCGCTGCCTCCTCTGCCTCTGCCGATGCCTCTGCCGATGCCACTACCTCTGCCGCTGCAGCCTCTGCCTCTGCCTCTGCCTCTGCGGCCCAAGCCGCCGCCGCCTCCCTCGCCTCCCGTGCAGCCCTCGCCGCCTCCCCTGCTCTCGCCGCCTCAGCCGCTTTCGTCGACCCCGCTGCCAGCTCGGCGGCCGCCCTTGCTGCACTGGCCTCCCCCGCTGCCAGCTCGGCCACTTCCTGGGCAGCCCTCGCCACCTCCGCCGCGAGCTCGGTAGCCGCTTTGGCTGCTCTCGCCTCCTCCGCTGCCTGCACCGCCGCACTCTCAGCCGCCCTCGCCTCCTCCGCTGCCTGCGCCGCCACCGCCACCGCTGCCTCGGCCGCCGCCTGCTCTGGCAGTGACGACACCGCGTAGTGACGAAACCGCACCTCGGCCGCCTCCTGCTCTTCCTCCTGCATGAGCGCTGTGCTGAGCGCTGCACTCCTCAATGGCTCTTCGGTAGCTTTCAACGCCGCGGCCACCCCCCTCGCCTCTTCAAGGGCCACTGCCGGCCATGGCCGGCGTGCCGATGTCGGTGCTTCCGAAGCTGCAGCACCTGCGGCGGCTTCGGCGGCCGCCCCGCCGCCGATGCCTTGTCGCAGCGCCGCTAGCTCGCCGTGGCTGAGTAGCTTGCCGCACCCCACCACGCCTGGTAGTGACGAAACCGCGCCCACGCCTGGTAGTGACGAAACCGCGCCCACGCCTGGTAGTGACGAAACCGCGCCCACGCCTGCCACGTATTCGATCCGCGCTGCCTCGGCCGAGTGCGTCGTCGTCGGCAGTGCGGCCGCCCCATGCGCCACCGGTGACGACGTGCTCGCGGTCGTCGGTGACACCCTTGGCCCACGGGGCGTAGGTAGCGCCGGCGGCGCGGGAGGCGGGCACAGAGCTGCCAGTCGGCTGCGCAGCACTTGGGCGGCTGGGCTATCGGCGAGCACCGACAACTCCTGCAGCGCCGCGCGTAGCTCCGCCGGCTCGTTGGACTCGCGCACGCGCGCGAGCACGTTCTCGTCCTCGCGCAGCCGCAACTCGGCGTCCAGCGCCTTGCGCAGCCGCCCGAGGACGGCGTTCGCGCGCGGCCAGCAGCGTGAGAAGAGCTTCGAGAAGAGCAGCTCGACGCGCGGACGCAAGTTGCCCGCGCGCTGGACCACCAAGTACACTTCAAACGCGCCATGCCGCAGCGGCGGCGCGGCCTTCTCGGGGCACCGGCCGATCGCACTCCCCTTCCACGATTGGTTGGACGCCAATTGATTGTCGGCGGCGAAGCGCGTGCCCGGGTCCGGCTTCGGATTTGTGAGGAGCGCCATGCGCACCGCGTGCTGCCGGAAGTCGTCAAAGGCCACGGCTGGCGCTGCCCGCCGGCGGAGCCGGGCCCATTCGTCCTGCAGGCTCGCTGGGCACTCCTGCACCTTGCCGATCCGGAACGCCACCTCGCTGGGATACTTGAGGGAGTTGAGCAGGGTGTCGCTCAGCAGATCGTCGAGCAGCCCGAGGTGCCGCTCGTACTGCTCGCGCGACTGGTGCAGCGAGCGGCTCTGCTGGGGCGCAATCTCGACGAGCACGACGAGCTCCTCGGGCATCGCGGCCGCCATCTCGAGCAGGTACTTGGTGATACGATCCGGAAGGAGCTTGGTGTTCACCTCCTTCGGGATCAAGTCACTGGACGAGTACCGCGGAAGGAGCGTGGACGGTCCGGATGCAGGTCCACCAAGCCCGGTGCCGCGGTTCGGGCTGCGAGCACCGTTGCCGACATCTTTCGGCAGCAGAGCGGGCGCCGAGCGAGAGTGCGTCGGCTGCATGTTGTGCGGCGGCGGCGGCGGCGGTGGCGGCGCTGCACGGTGCGGCGGCGCAGCTAATGTGGGCGCAGAGCGGTGCGGTGCTGTGGTCGCAGCCGATCGCCGCTGGACCGCATAGGATCGCTGCTTCTCGAACTCCTTCTTGCGGTGGGCCTCCATGCGCTTGTCGAGGCGCTGCTGGCCGTAAAAGAAGATCTCGCCCATGTACTGCGTGTGCCGCTCCCACTCCATGTCGAGGCAGGCCTTTTGTAGACGACTCAGGTCGACAAGCTCGACGGCACTCATGGCGTCGATCATGACAATACGCTCGGCAAGCGCGACCCTTCACGGACCCGTCCGGTGGACGCCCGCACGCAACGCACGAACCCGCTTCGTGGCGCAAACCGTCCGAGATTTCAAGACATGTCAAGTCGTCACGAACTGATGTTCACATGTTCTGCCTCTAAGGCCCTGTACTCATGATAATCCTGCTTCTCCTCTAGAGGAGAGTGAAATAGTGCCCTTTTCCCCACTTGTATCAAACTTCCCGAGCGCGCACATGGCGTGCCAGCCGCCTTTGCCGCCGCCGCCGGGCTACTTGTCCGTCCTGCTGGGTATGATGAGTGGTGCTGAGCCGCCAGTACCACCACCAGCGCCGGGCTATTTATCCACTATGGAAGGTTGGTCCGTCTCCTACATGTCCTTCATTGAGCGGCTCTTTGACACATCCGCAATGCACGAGGCGGCCGGCTTGGGGTGGAAGAAGCATGACCGGGCACAGGTCGTAGACAGTGCCACGGTCGTGGTTGACTCGCACGACCACGCGCTGATTTGGATGACTCTGCTGACTTGCTTTCTCATTGTCGTCAGCTCGCTCTTCTTCTTTCGCTGCAAGGCACCTCGCCCATCTATCAGCGCCCTCACCTCGCTCGGCATCGCCCTCGTGCTAGGCGCGGTATACGAGCAAATAGGCCTCTGCGTAGTCTGCTGCTTGCTCGGACTGTTCGCAGGCCAACGGTCCACGGCGGTCCACGGCGCTGTCGGTGATCCGAACGCCGCCCCAGCGAAAAGTGAGCCGGCGGATAAGGCGGATACGGCGGATACGGCGGATCAAGAGACGCCGCCTTCGCCTCATCCGCCTCATTGCACACCGCGTCCGCTCTCCCCCTTGACGCCGCGGCGTCAAGGCAGCGCGTTGCTGATTTATGGGCTGCGCCACGACGTCATGAGCGCAAGCGACTGCTTGACCAAGGCGATGGAGAAGCTCGAGGATGCGCTCAGAAAGAACGAGCCTCATCGCTCCCTCCGCTCACTCTATCTTCAGCCCATCTCGGAGGTGCTCATGCCGCCGGCGCCGGATCGAAACTGGCAAGGCGAGTGGGTCCAGATGGCACTGGAGCAGAATCGATGGCTGCGCGATCAGGGAGTCCCTATCAGAGACGACATGCTCACAGAAGCTGGCATCCTGCAGCGCGACAGCATCGAGGTCGTCCAGACCAAGTTTCAGGAAGACATCGACGATCGCGTAGCCCATGGCTTCACACTCGAGGAGGCGCAGGCGTTCACGGTGCTCGTGCAGAGGCGGCGTGTGCTCGCGCTCTCGCTGCGTGAGTCTAGCGGACGCTACTGTGCGTCCATCTACAAGCTGCTTGAGGTGCTCTATGCACAAGTTGAGCGCGTCCAGACGGATCAAAGGGCGCCCGGCGGCGGTGACATTCCGAAATGTTACCGCAACGTATATGGGAAAGGCGGCTTGGTGCACGATGAGCCACGATGGGGCGAGTTGTTCGACGCCGCTAAAAAGGGCGCGAAGTACGACCGAAACGGCTTCTGCGGAGTCACGAGCAGCGCTGTCATCGAAGGCTGGACGAAGAAGGAGTGCTTTGTACCCGAAGGCTTTCGGCACTGCTTCAAGGACAGGGAGACCGGCCCGGGCGAGTACAAGTACTGCGATGCGGCCGAATGCGCTGGTCCGATCGTTTGCTTCAAGTCGCGCGGGCGCGGCGAGCGCGATGAGCTGATGCACGCGGGCATCCGCACCGACTCACAACGCATCTGCTTCCCGCCTCACACGCTCTTTCGGTTGCGAGAGATCAAGGAGCCAGGCACGTGGTGTGCAGAGGTCGACGGCGTCGACGTGCGTCCGGAGCAGTGGCTGCTAGTCGTGACAGCGACCTACCGACCACCACCGAGCGTAACCTCTCGCTTCCCGGTGGCGGTGGTTGGTCGGTCGCCCTCGGCAGTGGTTGGTAGGTCGCCCTCGGGTTCGGTCGGCAAGCTCGTCGGGAGCAAGGCCACTCTGCGGTACGGCGATCGCGAGTCGTACGTGGCGGGCATCGAGGACATTACAGCCAACCCCGTGCTGACGATCGAGCAGGAGTTTTGCCGCGAGGGCTTCGAGTTCACGGACTATGCGGGCGTGTTGTACCGGCTGCAAGACGAGTACGAGTACGTGGTTGGCACGGCCAAAAGAAAAGAAGACTGCACGCCGGGCATCCGTGACGAACAACACGACGGCTGGACGCTGGATGAATTCCTGTCCGTGGCCAACAAACGTATCGCCTCACGGCGGACGCCAACCAGCGAGCGACCGGAGGGACACGCGTACCTGAGCGAGGAGGAGGTGATTGCGGTGCGCCTGTACACGGGCCCGAGCTACATCGTGATCAACGACTTTTTGCGGCAGATCGGCACGCTCAATGGAACGCTGCGGCGGGCGCTCGCGACGCACCCGGCGCACACGTTTGCGGCGACAGTGGGCCATCTCTGCTCAGCCATTCGAAAGCTGTCGGCGGCCGCGACGGCCGACGAGGCCCAACGCACGCTGTATCGCGGCGTGCGCGGCGAACTCGATCGCAGCTTCTTCTCGAGGGATCGGCTGGGCATGGTCGTCGCCACTGACGCCACCTTTATGTCCACGAGCACCGAGCGCGCGACGCCGCTCCAGTACATGAGCGCTGAGAAGAACGTGATGTGGCGGCTGCGCGCGAACCCCGAGACCGACGATGGGTATCACTACGGAGCCGACGTGTCGATTCTCTCGCAGTTTGCGAGAGAGAACGAGGTCCTGTTCCCGCCATGCACGATGCTCGCGGTCGAGCTGCCATCCGAAGGGGCGCCAGAGATGATCGACCGCATCATGGAGCTTGAGGCGGTCCCGTCGTACATCTGAAAAGATGAATCTGTCGAGATTCAAATTTTCGAAATTCTATACAGCGTACCGGAGGATCTTTTGAGTACATGTTGCACACACGGTTATGTTCACTTGTTAACGAATGTACGAATCCAAAATCGCGTAGCCGCCATGGTGATGGTACCCGCTTAACCCTTGGCGTTGGCCTTGCCGTCTACTAAGTATCGACCGGACTTTGTCCCTGTTATTACCTGACCCCCGCCGCGCGGCGCGCCGGCGCACTTATACGTCCGATTCCCACGGCAATGAAAGTTCATTGCGTGGCCGAGGGCGAGGGCGACTGAGGGTGTGACTACATGTACATGTTCACGTTCAAGAAACAGCACAACTGTTTATCAACATACCGCACGTGCGGAATGGGTTCATGTGCAGAGCTTCTCATACTGTGCGCAGCCCGGACAATCCAGTGGGCAGCAGCCGGCGCTTACTTGATACTTCGGCGGTCGATACAGGACGGCACCTCTCGCGCCCGCTCGTACAGAACGCCGGCGAACGTCGGCAGCAGCTCCGCGCCGTCTCCCGCCGATCCTAAACCTCGAGCCACGCGGCGCTCAGAAGCCAGGCGGGACCCACGAGCCCGTCAGGTGGTCGTGCATCAGCATGCCTGTAATGCCCATCATCGCCGCGCGGCCATTGTTCAGCTCGATGTTGAGTTTGGACTTCTTCTCCGCCGGATCAGTGTACCGCACCCAAAATTCGCCCGCCACGTCGCCCGGCGCCTTGCCGGCGGGCACGCTGCCTGGCCACGAGCCCTCATAAAAGCGCCACGTGCCGCACTCCATCAGGCCAATGAACAGGAGGATCTGCGCGAGGCCGAGCGGAGGCACGGCCGCGAGGCCCTTGATGCCGTTCGGCACATCCGCGAACTTGATGTTCGCCGACGTAGAGAGGTACCCACCAAACCGGAAGCACGACTGCGCGATGTAGCCCGTCGTGGCCATCATCGCGATGCGGCCGTGCTTGATCTCCACCGCGCGCCAGCGTGCGAATTTCGCTGGCGATGCCTTGGAGGACTGCGAGGTGGAGCGTGCGGGCCAGGCGTCAGGCGCCGCCGTGCAAGGCACAGGGACGTGCAGGGACTCGCAGCAGAGGGGTTGAATAGGCAGCGCTTACCAGGCCGAGAGGATCCCACAGGCCGAGCGGGCCGGTTGCGCCGAGCTCAGTCTCATAGCCCATGCGCACAGGCGCCGCGCGCATCGACGCAGGCGCCACAGGAGTGAGGGTGGGGGCGAAGCCCGCCGCAGCCGAGACGAACGCAAGCATGATCGGGCTTTCGCAGCGCGAGATTGCTTCAATTTACGAATGAAGCAAGAAAAATAGTTCGCGAGACCCCCTCCTCTATCCGGATACACTGCGGGCAGAGGCCTGTACCACACTGTTCAACTTCATTCAATCCATCACACACGTAAGAAGCCAAGATTGCGTCCCGTACGCATCTGATTTCAACATGTGTAAGCATCGATAACATGCGTTGAAAAAGAGGGATGGCATTCATGTAGATCCTCGGAACGTTAGATCCCTCAAAGCACACTCAAAGCATTTTACGACGCTTATTGCCGAATCATCGCGCCGCACCGCGCGCTCACGACGGCGGAGGGAGAGGCGCCAATCGAGGAATGGCTGGGGCGCTCGTAGTACTAGAGCACGACGGTCGCCGCAGCAATCATTCGCCACACCGGCATCAAGTCGACATGCCAAATCGCAGCAGCAGCAGCGGCAGCAGCAGCAGCGGCAACAGCACCAGCACCACCAGCACCAGCACCAGCACCAGCACCAGCACCAGCACCAGCACCACCAGCAGCAGCAGCAGCACCAGCAGCGTCAGCAGCGTCAGCAGCGTCAGCAGCAGCAGCAGCAGCAGCAGCAGCGTCAGCAGCGTCAGCAGCGTCAGCAGCGTCAGCAGCGTCAGCAGCAGCAGCAGCAGCCACCAGAGTAGTCGGCAGCGCTGCAGCAGCCGCTGCGTTGGCAGCCCAACCAGAATGCAGCGGCCGCTGCTGCAGCTGCTGCTGGCACTGGCGGCCGGCGGAGCTCGCGGCCAACTTGTGCCGCCGTCACCGCCAGTCCTAATCATATCGCCGCCATCAATGTCAGAAGAGGAGCTGCGAGCGCGGCACGTGAAGCACGTCAACCTGACGCTCACGGGCTTCACGCTTATCCTCGAACGCGAAGAGCGTGCTTGGGCGCCCCGCCTGGGCATCGATCTCGGCGCGACGGCGGAGTGGCTCGCTCGCGAGGTGGTCGGCAGTGCCGAACAGCCGCACAGCTGGCTCGCCACGGTCGCGCCGTACCTGTCACCCGAGCACGTGGAGCGCGTGAGCAACTCGATGCTGCGGCTGCACCTCGTTGGCATCGACGGCACCGGGTGGTACCCAGCCTTCGACGTGCGCTTCACGGACGCGGTCTCCATCGGTGCGCCGTTCTGGGCGACCGAGAACAACCTCACGGCCAACCCTCCGTATGCGAACCTGACGCTTGATGTGAGCGTGCCACGCGTGAGCGTGCTCAGCAATCTCGTGGGCGGTTTCGTCAGCGTGAGCGAGCTGCGTGCGCGCTCACACTCGCTGCAGCTCGTGCTGAGCGGCGGTGAGTGGGCGCTCGACGCGGGCCGGCCGGGCCACGCGGCGTACGAAGCGCTCTCGCGCGCGCTCGTTGGGTCCGATGACCTCGGCCCTATCTCGGGGATCTCTCGGGTATCTGCCGGTCTGCTCGCCGGCTCGAGCGGCTGGCAGCTCGCGGCGCGCGGCCGGCTGCGCGCGACGCGCGAGAATGCATCCCACCTGACGCTGTCCATCCCGCCGCTGCCCGCGTACCGCATCGACGCTCCCGAGACGGTGCACGTGACGGTCCCAGCGGCCGCCATGCTGAACCACCACGTCACTCTCGATGAGGGTCTCGGCAGCTTCGTGGTGCGTGCGACCGCCGGCAGCGCCACGCTCAGCGGTACTCTGCTCCATGCGAACGCGACGACGCGCGGCGCGCCGCCCGTGGTGGCAGCCCGTTCACTCGAAGTGCATCTGCTCGCCGATACGTGGGCGGCCGCGCTCGCCCACGACGACGCGATCCGCCGAGCGGTTGTGCGTGGGATGCGCTCGTTGCAGTCCGAGCCACGAGGGTGGAATGCGATCTTGGACTTCGAGCTCGCGCGTAACGGCTTCGCACGCCGATCGTGCAACCGGCCGCCCTGCGAGCACTTCGACCCTGCGATCGGTAACTTCACGCTCGTGCCCGTTGGGTTGGGGAACCTGAGCCTCGAGGTGGTCGATGCCTTCACACTGCGCCTGACGCTTCCCGCCTTTGGGCCCGCGACCACCTATGCCATCCGCGCGCCCGAGACGATTGGAGTCGTCATACCTGCCGCCGCGCTCACCTCCGCCTCGGACGATGTGGTCGCGACGCCTCCTTTCCGCCTCGAGGCGGCAGGCGGCTCGGCCACGGTCGCGGGCACCTTCATCGCCGACACGCTGCCGCCCACGTACGCCAACGTCACCGTGCGCCGAACTATCACGCTGCGCCTGCCGCCCGAGCAGCGCTCATACGGCTGGTGGCCTCGCCTGGGAGAGGCCGACTCGGCGCCGACGCGTGCGCTGCTCGGTGCCATCAAAGAGAGCATGCTACAGCTCAATGAGTCGGGTTACGTCAATGAGTCGGGTTACGTCAACGGCTCGGGTTACGATGCTCAACCCGAGCCGCTCAACCACACTGCGATCTCGCTGCACGATGCTGTCGAGGTGGTCAGCCGAGCGTGCAATGCGACCCAGGGGCTACCGAGGTTCCGCGACGACGGCACTCCGACTGTGGGGGACGCCGCCAAGTACGTCGTGTCTGCCGTCAACCACAGCACGTGCAACGTGAGCACCTTTTACACCACGCTGCTCATCGAGGTGCCGGAGGAGGCCGTGCTCACGCACCTCATGGCCAACGTCAGCATCCCACGTGGCGCCCTCTCAGCGCACTTTGCGAGCGTGTCCGGCGTTATGCTGGGCGTCGGAGGCCCCATCGTGATCAGGCCACCAACGCCGGCCCTCCTCGTGCCACCGCCGCCGGGCCTCCCGCCGCCGCCGCCGCCGCCGCCCTACGACGAGCCCGTCCTCGAACTCGAAGGCCACGCGGAAGTTTACCAAGCGACTGTGGAGGTGCCGAGCGGCGTCTTCTTCTCGCATAACGACGAGACGGCGCTGCGCTCGAGCCGGCACGATCGTGGGACGGGCTACACGATCGAGATCTTCCTGCACAACGACGCGTGGGTCGCCAGCCTCTCCTCGCCAGTGGGCGATACCTCGTCGCCGGGGTACGACCTCATCATGGGCATCGCCTCCGCGCAGTCCGAAGCGCGCGGCTGGAACCGCGTCGTAGTACCCCGGCTGCTCGAGACGCCCGACGTGCTGCATCGCGTGTCCGACACGCACCTGCTTCTGCGCCTCGACGCAGTTGAAGAGTACGACATCCTTGCGGCCGAGACGCTGCACATCACCGTGCCCGCCTCCGCCGTGGTCTCGCAGCGCGTGCTCGAGGCGCTGCCAGTCGTGCCCATCTTCCCAGTTGGGGGTTCCGCCGTGCTCGACGGCACGTGCGTGGACGCGCGCGAGGAGCTCATTCGCTCGTTGGAGCCGTGCACCATCGATGTGACTCTCGCGGACGACGCCTGGGCCGATGGGCTCGATGCAAGCGCCGCGGGACAGGCCTTGGTCGACGGCTTGCACGCGATCGTTCCGCAGCCGGGGGGGTGGGACTCGGCGAGTGTGGGAGTGCTCTCGGCGAGCTCGATCACTGTCCTTGACGCAACGCGCCTGAGCATCGAGATCCCCCAGATGGCCGGCTTCGACATCCTCTCGGCGCAACAGATTCGGCTGAGCATCCCGCCTGTCGCAGTCCTGTCCAACCACGGGTTCGACTCGAACAACACTGTCCGCATCTTGCCCTCAGCGGGGCGCGCTTCGCTCTCAGGCTCGCTGCTCCAGAGCCTGTCGGAGGAGAGCCTCAGTGGCGGCAGCTCCTCAATGGAGCTCACGATCTCGCTCAAGGGAGATTCTTTCATCCCCTTTTTGGAGCGGAACGCCTCCGCCGACAATGCGACAGACGACAGCCTCGCTGCCTCGAGTGGCGCGGGTGGCGTGGCGGCGCATGGGCCCCAGGCAGCCAACGGTACGAATGTGAGCACGGCGCCGTTCGTCGACGTAGAGCGTGCGGCGCTCCTCGCGGGCATCCGTTCAGAGCAAAACGAGCCTTCTGGCTGGAATGCAATCATCGGTCCTAGGCTGGCCACGTCGGATGTGGTGCGCGTCTCGGCGACGGAGGTGCGCCTGACGATGCGAGCAGTGGAGGCGTACGCCATTAACGAACCCGAGACGGTGACAGTGACGCTCCCCGCACAGCTGCTTTCGTCGCAAGAGGAGATTGTCGCCTCGCCGCTGCTGCGCATCGCCGCGCTCCGAGGCACTGCCACGCTGGGTGGCCCGCTGCTGAGCGTCGCCACAGAGGCGTTGCTGCGGAATGCGACCCGTGACCGCGCCCGGGCGGCCGAGGCCACACTCCACATCACCATCGGCGCAGGCGACGGTTGGGCAGAGGGTGTGGGCGAGCCTGGGAGCGAGGCCACCGCCGCCCTCCTCGCCGGACTTACGTCCGAGCAGTCAGAGGCTAACGGCTGGAACGCCGTCATCGGGCGTGCGCTCGAGCATGCCAATGTGAGTCGGCCGGTGAACGGCACGGTGACGGTGCAGCTTCCGCAGCTGTGCGACTCGTGCCCGCAGTACTCGATCGGCGCACCCGAAACCGTCCGGCTCGTCGTCCCGGCCGCCGCATTGCTCTCGAGCTCGCCGATCTCGGCGGCAGGCTCGATTTGCATCAACGCCTCCGCGGGCGAGGTGGTGCTGGGGGGCACGCTTGCCGACGGTGCCACGGATCACGATGTGGCGGACGTGAGGATGCGCTCCCTCGAGCTTCGCCTGCGCGAGGACACGTGGGCGTTGCGCATGGGGCAACCCACCTTTGGTCCCACGGCCGAGTTGCTCGCCGGGCTGCGGCCACTCGTCGCGCAGGAGCGCGGCTGGGCAGTGGTGGCGCAGGGGCTGAGCGTGCGCTCGGTACGGCGCGTCGACGACATCACGCTCGCCATCGACGTGCCACAGGTCTCCGCGTACCGGCTGCATGCGCCCGAGACGATCACGTTGACGGTGCCTGCCGAGGCGGTGCTCTCACGCATGGCGCCGCGGCTGGTGGCACCGCTCGTGATCATGGCGACGGCTGGGACTGCCCGGCTGGGCGGCTCGCTTCAGGGTCGCCCCGAAGAGGGTCTGCTGCAGGCCACCGAAGGCGCGAACCTCACGATCACGCTCACAGCCGACCGCTTCGTCGACGATCTGCACGAGCCGAGCGTCTTCGCCGAGCTCCTCGGAGGTCTCACCTCGGATGCTGACCCCGACGACGAGCCTGGTGGCTGGATGGCGCAGGTGGTGCCGCGGCTGGCACCCCGCCATCTGCACCGGCTCGATGAGCGCACCGCCTTCTGGCAGCTCCCACGGGTGATCTCGTACGATCTCCTTGCGCCGGAGACGATCAGCGTGATGCTACCGGCAAGTGCCATGGTCTCGTGCCGTTCGATCAGCGCCCGGTGGCCGATCGTGATGCGTGCGACCACAGCGGTACTCAGTGGGCAGCTGGTGCCCATGGGCGATGAGATGGCCGTGCGCGCTGCGGCAGGCTCGGTGCTCACGCTACGTCTGCGCCATGACGCTTGGGTGGCCGACTTGCATGGCACCATGTGCGACCTCTCCATCTGCATCTATCCTCCGCCGCCGCCGCTGCCGCCGCCGCCGCCGCTGCAGCCGCCCTCGGCACCACCCGCGCCGCCCCCGGCGAATAACTCGAACTACACCAACCACACGCACGTCTTTGCCGTCAACTACACCAACTCCACTCAAGACCCGTTGGGGCCTGGCTACATAGGCATCCCCTCCTCTTGCTCCGCCGCATCGGCGCTCACCGCCAACATGCAGGCCAGCACCTTTGCGGACACGGGGTGGAACCGCCGGTTGCAGCCGTACCTGCGCGTAGTGCGGCTGGACGACGTTACGCTCGAGGTTCACGTGCCCGGCATGCCCGACTACGACATCCTGGAGCCGGAGACGGTCTTGGTGACCCTACCCTCGTGCGCGTTGCGAGACGCGCAGGCAAACCTCTCGGCAGGCACCTTCACGCTGTATCCCCATCCACCGGTGGCCAGCCTCAACTTTTCGAGCGGCGTGAGCGAAGCCGACGTGCGCGCCGGCCGGATGGGCAGCCACGTACGCCACGGCGAGGCGCTGCTCGTCAGCATTCAGCTGGTCGATGATGAGTGGCACCCAGCCTTGACGACCGACCGTGCGCGCTCAAGTGCTCTCTTCGGCGGCTTCCGATCGATGCATGGCGAGGAAGAGCACGGGTGGGACGAGGCTGTGCTGCCGGCGCTGCTCGCCTCGGCCCGCCCGGTGCTGGATGGGATTCTACACGTCATCAACCCGACCGAGCTCGAGATCCACCTCCCCGCCGTCCCGGGCTACGACCTGGCCGACGCAGAAACCATCGGGCAGACAGTGCCCGCGGCAGCGCTCAAGGGGGGGGTCGCACTGGCCGTTGCGGATCGGTTCGTCATCCGACCCGTGCCAGGCTCCGTCTCGATCTCGGGCGATCTCCTCGAGAATGCGCGCGAGAAGGCGCTTCAGGACCCGCGCGCGTACACCCTCCGCCTCACGCTGCGCGACGACTACTGGGTGCACGCGCTCAATGCGACTGGCGCCAACCGGCAAGATCCAGCGTACATTGCGACAGCGCGGGCGCTGCTCGCGGGCATTCGCTCGCTCAACTCGTCGACGGTCGATGACAGCGAGGAGTACGCGCTCGCCTTCTCAGCCAACGGTGCCGCCGAGGGGATGGCCGTGCACAGTGGCGGCGGCTGGCAGCGCACCGTGGCCCTCGCCGACGATCTCCCGTCGCTGTTCACGTACGTGGACAACCAGACGCTCGACGTGGTCATTCCACAAATGGCCGACTACGCCATCTTTGCGCCCGAGACGGTGGAGGTCGCCGTGCCAGCCGCCGCGCTCCGTTCGGGGACAGCTCTGCCGACGGTCCCCATGTTTACGATCCGCGCCGAGGTAGGGCAGGCGGCCCTCTTTGGCACGTTGCTCGGTGCTCTGACCGAGGCGCAGCTCGCAGCGGAGGAGCACACGCTCTCCATCCGGCTGTATAATGAGCGTTTCGCCCGTGACTTGGGGGTCGAGGGGAGTGAGGCGACCACCGCGCTGCTCTCGGTGCTGCGCTCCATGCAGACAGAGGCGGGCGGCTGGAATGCGCACATTGCACCGCAGTTGACGCATGCCAGCATCGTGCGCCAGTCACATGAGCTCGTCGACGTGATCGTGCCAGCGGGCGGCGTGAGCTACGTCATCTCTTACCCAGAGACGATCGTGCTGGAGCTGCCCGCAGCCACGGTGCAATCGAATACGCTGCTTCGCGCCATCGACCCGCCGAGCTTCATTGTGCGAGCCGAGCGTGGCTCGGTGACCGTCACGGGTGGTGACGGCCAGTGTGAGGAGGCGGGTGCGGGCGGCGCTGCGCCGTTTTGCGCGCTGACAGTCTCCGAGGGCATCCTGGTCGCAGGTGCGACAGATTACGTCTTCACCTTCACCCTCGGTGGAGAGGCCGAGTGGGTTAACAGCATTCACAAGGGCACGCTGCTTGCGGGCCTGCTCTCCCTCCAAGACGAGCCCACGGGATGGAACTCTGTCGTCGTCCCCTTGTTGGCTGCACGCGAGGCGGCGAGGCCAGGCAGCGTGGTCTCGCAGCTCTCGAGCTCTCTCGTGAGGTTGCGCATTGGTAGCCTCGCCGGCTACTCCATCACGGAGCCCGAGACGATCTCGATCCGACTGGCTGGCAGCCTGGTGCGCTCCGGCCACGCGCTTGCACCCTCTGCCCACATTGTCGTGTACGCCAACCCTGGCGCCGTCTCGGCCAGCTGGGCGGGTGCCGCGCTCATGACGGACCAGCGGCTGCGCTCGCCATCGCACCAGACGCTCCTTTTGAGGCTCCGAGGCGATGCGTGGGCGAATGACCTCGGCCATTACATGCGCGATCCGGTCACGCTGCAACTCGTACCAACCCGCTCGACCAAAGCGCTGCTTCAGTCGATCATCGCGCCCCAGGCGCTGCAGGACGCCCTCGACGGGCGGTACGAGTACGTACGCCGCCTGAACGACACAGACCTCGAGCTCCAGATACCGCCCACGCCGCTTTATCGCCTCACCGCCGCTGCGACCATCGGTCTCCGATTTCGCGCCGCGACGCTTCGTTCGAGCAATATTGACGAGACGCTCGTCGCCAACGTCCCCGTGGCGGCGGCACCAATCGAGGCTGCCTACTTCTCGGGCGGCACGCTCCTCACACACGACTCGGCCGCTCACCGCGACCGGCGCACCGCGGCGAACATGGCGAGCAGCTCGTACACGCTTGAAGTGACCCTTGGCACGAGCAGCGGCTACGCGTTGAGCGCCGCGCTCGATGCGACTACGCTGCGCGCCGGCTTTGCCTCGACCCCGCACCAGGCCGCGGGGTTTGAGGCCGTCGTGCGATCCACGCTCACATTTGTGCGCACCTCCGCAAGGGTTCTCACCATCACTATCCCAGCCGCGTCTGGATACAGCCTGACGTCACCGGAGACGCTCACGTTCACACTGCCAGCCGCCGCGACGGTGCCGGCCACCATGCACGGTCTGGTGGTCGAACCGTCACTTGTCATCGATCCCATCACGACGGACTACACGAGCGGGGACGTGCACGTGACGCTCGGGGGGGGGCTCGCGAACGATATGAGCGAGCGGGTGCTTCGAGAGGCACGAGGGAACTACCTGGAACTGGTCTTGCAGAGAGGCCACACCTGGGTGAAGGCCGACGTGCTGCGCGAGCGTCAGTTGTGTGTTCCGCCGCCCCATGCGCCACCGTTGCCGCCTCTGTTCCCCCCGCCGCCGGCGCCACCACCCTCGGCACCACCCCCATCCCCGCCTCCCTCGCCACCACCTTCGCCGCCACCCTCGTCCCCGCCGCCATCTCTACCGCCCTCACGGCCCCCGCCCAGGACGCCGCCTTTACCGCCTCCACCCTCGCCACCGCCTGTACCACCACCCTCTCCGCCGCCTCCTTCGCCGCCACCTGCACCACCACCCTTGCTACCTCCACCAGCGCCACCGCCTTCGCCTCCGCCCTCGCCGCCGCCACCCTCGCCGCCTCCCTCGCCGCCCTCGCCGCCGCCCTCGCCGCCTCCGCCATCGCCGCCACCCTCGCCACCACCTCCATCCCCGCCACCGTCGCCGCCACCCTCACCGCCACCGCCGTCGCCTCCTCCACCCTCGCCACCACCCTTACCACCACCACCTTCACCACCACCCTCGCCACCACCACCCTCGCCACCGCCCAAGCCTCCGCCCAAGCCACCGCCGCCATCGCCACCGCCGCCCTCCCCTCCACCGCCCTCGCCGCCGCCGCCTTCGCCGCCGCCCTCGCCTCCACTGCCCTCGCCGCCACCTTCGCCGCCGCCGCCCTCGCCACCGCCCTCTCCGCCCGTGGTCCCCCCCTCGCTATGCTCGGCCGTCAACGGCCGTCCGGCGCACGTGTTCGAGCGTGAGTACTTGCAGCTTGTCGTGTACGAGAATGCGACCCTTACCGACCCTCTGCGCGTCGCTCTGCTCCGCGCCCTCTCGTCCATGCAAGCCGAGCGCCGAGGCTGGAGCGCCACCATCCGTCAGAGTCTCCTCGGCGTGCCAGAACGCGTTACGCGTATTAACGACACCACCGTCCGAATTGCCATCGACGCACATCCCGGGTATGCCATCGACTCGCCCGAGACCCTCACGCTGGTCGTCCCAGCCAAGCTGGTCGTCTCCGGCCAGCCACTGACGTCCACCTTCAGTCACGGCGCCGTCACGGGCTCTGCTGGCCTGCGCATCGACGCAGAGCCCGGGAACGCGAGCATTGCTCTCCGCGATGGCTCGTTGCTCACGAGGGCCATGCTGCGCTCGGCGACCGAATACTCGCTCGCCCTCGCCCTCTACAGTGGCGAGCGATGGCATCCTGCGATTGGCCGGAACGATAAGTACTGCCTCGAGGGAGATCTCATCTGCCCGAGCCGTCAGCTACTCGCCTCCCTGCGGACGCATCCCCCAGTCATATACCATGACGTGGGAGGTATGCAACTAGCGCCGGCTGAGGCGTTCACTGCCTGGAACGCGCTGATGACAGAGGTGGAGACGGATGAGCTCGCTCATCTGCGCCTCTCTCGGCTCTCTGACACGCTCGTCGAGCTGTCACTGCCCCAGATGGCGCAATACTTTGTCACTTCGGCTGAAGCGCTTGAGGTGACGCTGCCTGCATCTGCGCTGCTCTCCAACGCTCCGCTTGCAATCGAGAACCCGCTCACGATCACCATCAATGCGACCAACGGGCGAGCGGTGCTGTCTGGCTCGTTCACACGACGCGCGTCGCTTCGTGAAACGTCCATCCAGCTCGACGAGCTGCGGCTGCGCATCACTCTTTTTGACGACCTCTGGGTGGACCCTCTCAGCCCCCAGGCTTGCCTCGAGCTCACTTCGGGTCTGCTTGCTGCCCCAGCCACGTTGCTGGGATGGACGGCGACGGTGCTTCCGGACCTTTCGTCGCTCAACTTCACGAGGGTTAACGACACCGTCCTCGACCTGGTCATCGTCGGTCGGGCGGGCGGAGCTGCTCGGTACGATCTGCCCGACCAGATCGAGGAGTTGACCGTCGTCCTGCCCGCCTCCGCGATCGCCTCGGCCGTCGTGCAGGTCGTCGAGCCACCGTTGCGTATCGAGCCGGTGCCGTGCACTCTAGCCCTTGAGGGCACTCTTGTGGGTGCGTCAGAGGAGGCGTTGCGCTCGTCCGGCGGGAATGACCTCGTCATCGTGCTCTCGGGATGCACATGGGCTATCAATCGGACCATCGGCCGAGAGATTCATCACTTTTGGGCCGCGGACGATGCCCCCGCGCACCTGCTCGCCGGCATCCGCTCCGATCAGGCGGAATCGGGCGGTCTGAACGCGATGCTCGATGTGACTGCGCCCAACGTGACGCTCGTCAATGCGAGTGCGGTCGTCATCGGCTTGCCGCCGCTCCCCAAGTACGACATCCACGCCCCGGAGCTGGTGCGCGTCACCATTCACTCGTCGCTCGTCTCGTTTGGCGCACCTGTCATGAACGCGGGCGCCTTTTCGATCGCGGCGGTCCCAGGCACGCTCGCGATCGCAGTCGAGTCGGTGCAGCTCGCGCCTCGACGGCCATCGAGCGAGCTGACCGAAGCCGCCATGCAGTCGCGCACCAACGTCTTGCGGCTCACCTTGGCCAACGACACGTGGGCGGCGGCTGTGGGACTATCCAGCATCGAGGGCCTTGCCGCCACAGCCTCGCTCCTCGCCAGCATGATTTCGAGTGGCTCGGAGGCACGAGGCTGGAATGCGGTCGCGTCCAGGGCGCTCGAGCCGAGGCACGTCTCTCGCGTCAGCGAGGCCGAGCTGCGCGTCGATCTCCCTCCCATGGACCTGTACGACCTCACCGAACCGGAGACGGTAGTGGTGACGCTCCCGCTTGCCTCGGTGCGCTCTGCGGCCGCGGTGCCGGCCGCCTCGTTCGTGATCAGCTCGGATGCGCCGCAGCTCTCTCTCGGAGGCACGCTGCTCGGGCAGGGGGGGCTCACAGAGCAAGCACTTGCGACCGCGGGGGAGCTGACCCTTGTGCTCAGCTTGATCGGCGCGACTTGGCGGGAAGCCGAAGCTTGGGGCGCCGACGGCGCCGGGCACCGCACGCCGAACTACACGTTGGCGCAGTCGGTGCTCAGTTCGATCGAGTGCACCACCGATCAGCCCTCAGGCTACAATGCCGTTGTGCGCCCTCGCCTTGCGGCCGAGGATGTGCGATACGTGGACGGGATCACGCTCGTCATCACCTTCTCCCAGTTCGCTGTGTACGAGATCGCGCAGGCCGAAACGCTCAGGCTGCACCTCCCGAGCGAGGCGACTCACTCTCTGAATGCCACCCTTGCGGCCTTCGACCTCGTCGTCCGGCCTACGCCCGGCCAGATGGACCTCAACGGCACCCTGTTGCTCGACGGCCTCAAGGAGACAAGTCTCTCTGCGGCCGTGCCGGGGGCGCCCTCTGTGTATGAGCTGTACGTCGAGCTGCGCCACGATACCTTTGTGAGCCATCTGACGGCGGACATAGTGGCGGATATTCGTCACGGCTTGCGCTCCTCAACAACCATCGCCACCTCCTTCAACGCGGTCCTGCAGCCGCTCGTCCGCGTTGAGCGACAGGCCGACTCTTTGCTCAAGCTGAGCATCCCCGCGTCGGCAAGCTACGAGATTCTGATGGACGAGACGCTCTCCCTCGAGCTACCGCCGAGCTCGCTGAGCTCAGGCGCTAAGATCGTCGCCCCGCTGTTGCTGCGGGTGCTCGCTGCACCGGGCTCTCGTGCCGAGCTGACCGACCGTAATTCACTCAACGGCCGTTTCCTGCTGCGCGATAAGACGGAGAGCGATCTGCGCTCCATGGAATCGCTCGAGCTGCAGATCGTGCTCACGGGCGACCTCTTCCGCGACGACGTGGGCGAGGCTTCCGAAGCCAGTTGGGCGCTGCTCCGATCGCTTACCTCGCTTCAGAGCGAGTCGGCCACGGGCTGGAACGCGGTGGTCCGGCCCCTGCTGAGGCCGAGTGACATCACGCGCATAGATGGCACCACGGTCGTGCTCTCGATCCCGCAAGCGGCCGCGTACGACATTACCGCTCCTGAGACCATTTTCGTCGAGATACCAGCGGAGGCCGTGCTCTCGGGAGCCAGCCTCGCGGTGGTTGCCGCAGGGCCGGCGGGAGCGCTGATCATCGATGCCACGCGCGGCAGTGCCACCCTCTCAGGTACCCTCCTTGCCAATGCCAACGGCGAGTCGATCCAATCGGCGAACGGCCAGAACTACCTCACCATGTACCTGAACGATGTGGACTTTGTCGATGCGCTGCTGACCTCCGAGGATCTCCAGACGGAGCTCGCCCGTGCCGTGCTCGCCGAGGCCTCGGACGCAGAGTTCGGCTGGAACACGATCGTGCGGCAGACGCTCAACTACACGAACGTGCGCGTCATCGACCTGCGCACCGCCAACATCACCATCCCGCAGTTCGCCGCGTACTCCATCAACTCGCCCGAGACCATCTCGGTCGTGCTGCCGCCTTCGGTCCTTCGGCAGTCGGGCAGCAATGCGCAGCCGATCTCGGCCCAGCCCAGCTTCATCGTGCAGGCGCCCGCGCCCATTGGTCTCTTCAGCGGCACGATGCTCCAAAACATCGCAGAGGCGGACCTGCGCCGACAGGCCAATTACTCGCTCTCGGTCACGCTGAGCGGCGACGAGTGGGCGGAGGGCATCGGTGAACCGTGTACCGATGGGGCCTTTTGCGTCACCACCGCGATGCTCGACGCGCTCGTGGCCACCAGCTCGCGCAACTCCTTCGGCTGGAACTCGATCGTACGCGGCACGCTACCCGCCGAGGCCGTGACACTCGACCGGGCGACGCAGCAGATCACAATCACGTTCCCAAGCTATCCCACGTACGAGATCGATTCTCCGGAGACCATCACGCTCACGCTCCCTAGCTCGTCGGTCAGGAGTGGCAGCCGCGTTTTCGTCGCGCCCGCCTTCCGGATTCGCGCCTCGAGCGGTGCGGTGCTCGTCTCAGGTCGGGCGCTCGAACGCCTCACCGAGGAGGATTTGCGCATGGCCGCCGCGGGTACCCTGACGTTCGAGCTGACCACGGTCAATGACACGTGGGATGCATTTGTGGGGCACCGATATGTCAACCCGGCGGCCACGGAGGCCTTGCTGAGTGGGGTTCGCTCGTCGTCCAATGAACCCAACGGATGGAATGCCGTCGTCGCGCCCCGGCTGCAGAAGCTCAATGTAAGGCGCGAGCAGACGACAGTCGTTACGGTCACACTGCCGACGTGTCCAACGTACGACATTTCGGTGCCGGAGACGATTAGCGTCTCGATCCCAGGCGCCGCCCTCGAAGCGGGGCAGAGGGTCTTGGCAAGTCCCTCGTTTGTGGTCATCGCCACCGCTGGGCGCGCGGAGTTCGGAATCGTGACAGATGCGAGCAGTGGCCTGACTGGCACGACCCTGACCGAGGCGCACGTACGCTCGATCTCGCCCGCCCAGATCATGCTGCGACTCTTCAACGACGAGTTCGCCGGCACGCTCGGCATGCGCACAGGCGCGGACGTGACCATGAGCCTTTTCGCGGGCTTGATCTCGTCAGATGCGGCGCATGGGCCCGAGGACCGTGGCTGGAGTGCCGTTGTGCGGCCGTCCCTCGTCTATTCCGACCTCCGGCGCGTCGACGCCACGACGGTCGTCATCACGTTGCCGGCTCTCCCTGCATACCACATCGACGCACCGGAGACGCTGACCGCGTACATTCCCGGCGCTGCCCTTGTGTCCGGGGAGCCCATTGTGGCGACGCCGAGTGTGGTGATCGAGGCGCTGCCGGGTGTGGCAACGCTCCACGGCCCGCTCCTGTTCGACACACGCGAGGAGCGCTTCCAGCTCCACCACCCGCCGCCGCCGTCACTACCGCCGCTGCTCCCACCATGGAGCCCGCCGGCTCCACCGTCGCCGCCATCGCCTCCAAGCTATCCACCCGACGAGGCTCCGCCTTCGTCGCCCCCACCATCAGCACCACCACGGCGTCCACCGCCTCCTTGCCCACCCCCCCCGTTGCCACCCTCGCCGTCGCCTCCGCCGCCAGGCGCACCGCCACCGTCGTATCCACCCAAGCCGCCTCCACGTCCCCCACCTGAGCCACCCCCCTCTCCGCCGCCCTTGCCACCTCTACCGCCACGGAGCCCACCGCGACTCACACCTTTTCCACCACACCCTCCCCCGCCGCCGTCACCGCCACCCCGTCGCCCGCCATCTGTGCCGCCGCCGCCGTTTCATCCGCCGCCGCTGCCTCCAGTGCCATCGGACACAGGCGCGTACGCGCCGCCCCCGCCCTTGGTGCCACCACCTGCGCCGCCGCCGCCGCCTTACGAGGTAACGTTAGCCGCGGGCGACCACAGTGTGAATATCACACTCTTCGGAGACCGGATCGCCGACGATGCCAACCTCGACGAGCTCGCGCTCGAGCTCATCTACTCGATGCAATCGAATGAGTTGGCCGAAGGCGCGTGGGAGTCGACCGTGCTTGCTACCTTATCGGGCAAGAGCGACGTGGTGACCGTGCTCGATGAGCACACCCTCGCTGTCCGACTCCCCACATCCTTGCTGTACAACACGCGGGCGCCAGAGACCATCTCCGTCGTCGTGCCCGGCGCACTGCTCGCTTCGAAGCAGCGCACAGTCGCGCGCCCGGCCTTTGTCATCTATGCGACCCGCGGCAGCGCGACGCTCGGCGGCACCCTCTTCGAGTCGAATCGCGAGCACCACCTGCGCGAGGCGGCAACGGACGGCACGGCGCTGACGCTCGACGTGACGCTCGAGGGCGATCGGTTCGTCCGCAATCTCAACCGGAGACTGCCTCTGATTGGCCCTGATTGTCTTGTGATGACCGCTGATTGTACCCCTCTTCAGGTTCGTGCGCCATCTCAATCTGGCCGAAGGCGCCGAGATTGTGCGCGAGCTGCTCTCCGGTCTGCGGGCAGTGCCCCGGTTTGTGGGCGGCCAGCAGCTCGAGAGCGCAGAACGGCATGGGTGGGACGTGGAAATGGCGCCGTTGCTCACGGAGAAGAGCGTGGTACGGCTGGACGACACGCATCTTCGAATCTTCTTGCCGCAGGCGGCGCGCTTTGACCTGCTTGCGTCGCAGGCTGTGGAACTGACGATCCCAGCTGCGGCCGTGCTTTCGAATGAGCGCATCGAGGCACGGAACACGCTGCAGCTGCGGGCTGAGGCCGGGTACGTCAGGTTATCAGGATCCCTGCTCGATGGCACAGAAGTCGCGGTGCAGACCGGGGCGTCGCTCTTCCTCACGCTCCACTCGGACGCATGGGTGGCTGACATTGGCCGCGCTGGCGAGGCCACCGAAGCGTTGCTCGAGGGCATTCGCGCCTCCGGAACCGAGCCGACGGGCTGGACGGCCATCGTCACGCCTCAGCTTGCATCGAACGCCTTCGGCCGGTACGGCAACGTCTGGCGGCTCAACGACACGACCATACGCCTCGACGTGAGGGCTCCCGCATACGAAATCACGGCGCCCGAGATGCTCTCGTTTGTGATCCCGTCGATTGCGCTAGCCTCGAAGGATGCCAATTGCACCGTATACCCCTCCCTTTCGATCGCCTCGACGCCCGGAGCACTCACGTTCGCCGGCGGGCTGTGCAACGTCACGATGCGCACCGTACCCACATGCGAGGTGAGTCGTTTCTTTCCCGCTCGTCGCATGGGCGAATCGTGCAACCGCACGCTCAGCGACGAGCACGTGTGCTTCTCTCGTGACACGTGGGTCCAAACGGGCCTTGCCAACTCGGCGCCGTGGAGCTCGATAGAGAGCTACTTCAACGCCACGCTCGAGTTTCGGCTGAGTAACGACTCGTTCGTGCCCGCAGTAGGCGCCAGGACAGCCGAGGGCGACGCCGCCACGACCCAGCTTCTAGCCGGGCTGCTCTCTGACCAGAATGAGGAGGGCGGTTGGAACCAAGTCATTCGGCCGAGGCTTGCACCCTCGATGCTCCAGCGGATCGATGCGCAGACGCTCGTCCTCAGCATGGCGCCTGTGCCCGAGTACCGCATCGCCTTCCCAGAGACCATTGGGATGCGTGTGCCCGCGAGCCTGCTCGTATCTGAGGCCGATCTCGAGGCGGCGATGACGCTTGAGATCTCGGCCACGCCGGTCAGCCGCGGTGCACGGCTCTCGGGCACGCTGGTCACCAGTGGGGACGAGATTCTAGTACGCTCGGCGGGCGCCGACGTGCACGTGGTCATCTCCCTCGAGAACGACACGTTTGCATTGCTTCCCGGGTACGAGAGGGCGCTCGTCGCTGGCTTCCGCTCGCTTGCGACGGCTCCTGAGGCTGGAGGCTGGGAGGCCATGCTCACCCCAGCCCTGACGCGTGATCTGGACGCCTATCTCGTCGACAATCGCACGATGCGCCTTGGATTCCCACAGGCCGCCGCGTACGACATCACCGCGCCCGAGGCGATCGCCTTTACCGTACCGGCGGCGGTGCTCGCCTCGCGCCGGGAGCTCGAGGCGGCCCCCACGCTGCTGATCCTAGCAGAGCCTGGCAAGGCGTCCGTGACCGGCACGCTGCTCGAGCACCCTGATGAGCTCACGCTTCAGATGGGCAGAGAAGGGGCCAGCGGCACACCTCTCACGCTGCAACTCGAGCTCGTCCATGACACGTGGGTCGATTGGCAGGAGCAGGGCAACAATCCATTGGTGCGCACGCTGATTGGGCTGCCTGCTGGCGCCATGCCGCTCCCGCTCCCGCTTCCCGAATCGTCGTGGGACGCAGTGATCGATGCGATCACAAGCGTGGGCGCCGCCGGTGGCCTCGGGACTGGCTGGAGCGCCACGGTGACGCCGGTGCTACGCGCGGCGAAGGACGCTGCGATTGCCGCGCAATGCCTGCTGCTGCCCTTCAACTCGACCAATCTTGTCAAAGATTTGCGTTGGGTGTCCGGGATCCCGTATGCAGTGAACGTATCGGCACCTGATCCTTTGGCGCCGCGTGCGCATGCAGAGATCCACTACGTCAACCGGACCATCTTCGCGCCCTGCCCGACCGACTTGCGCATCGTGGCTCTGGATGCGCATACGCTCTCCATCAGCTTGCCTCCGATTGCGGCGTACAACATCTCGGAGCCCGAGAGTGTGCTTGTGACCGTGCCCGGAAGCATCGCCAGGTCCGGCCGTTTCTACGCCGCGTGGCCGCCGCTCGTGCTGCTACCACAGCGCGGATCGGCCGTCCTCGAGCGTCGTGTTGGCGCGGGCTCGTCGCTCCTCGAGGCTGACGAGACCCTGCTGCGTGCCAACGCCACCTCGCTGGTGATTCGCCTCGAAGGCGATGAGTGGGTGGAGAGCGAGTTGAGTGGCATGTTTGAGGGGCTCACTTCGCGCGGCTCGGATCCGTTTGGATGGGACGCAGTGGTGGGCCCGCGGCTCACTTTGGACATGCTCCAGCTCGTCGATAACCAGACGCTCCTCCTCTCTCTGCCGCCCATGCCGCAGTATGATCTGATCAGCCGCGAGGACGTGGTCATCACCATCCCCTCCCGCTGCGTGCGCACCAACCTTCGACCGTCAGGCCACCTTCAATTCACCGTCGATGCGGTCGCCGGCTCCGCCATCGTTCAATTCAACGCGAGCGCAACTCTCATCCAGGAGCGCTCGATTGCCGACCTCGAGGCAGACTCGGTGTCCTTTGTCGTGCTGCTCGAGAACGACACCTTCGCCGCCGAGCTCACCGTCGAGATTCTCGACGGCATCCGCTGTGTACTCTCCACGGAAGTTAACGGCTGGGAGGCGGTTGTGCGGCCGGCCTTGTCACTAATTCATCTTCGGCGACAGAGCGACCGGGAGTTGCACGTGTCGGTACCCCGGGTGAGCGCGTACAGCATTGCGCGCCCGGAGACGATTGTGGTCACACTGCCTGCAAGCGCGCTCAACTCGGGCAAGGTGATCATCGCCACGCCGCCAATCGTCGTGATGCCGACACCGGGCGTTGCCTTCGCCAGCGGGTCGTTGCTGGCCAATCTCTCGCAGACGGCCATCAACGACTTTGGCGGGCAACAGCTGACCCTCACGCTGAGCGACGATACCTTTTCGGATGCTCTCACGAGCAACGTTTCGGCGGCTGTCGCCCTTGAGGTTCTCCACGGCATCCAATCCCTTCCGAACGGCGCGGGCATATGGGAAATGACCGTCCGACCGGCACTCAACGTGTCCGCCCTGCAGGTCCTCAGCCCGCAACGGCTGACAGTGACGTTGCCGCAGGTCGCCTCGTACAGGCTGTCCGAACCTGAGACGCTTCTCGTCGTGCTCCCCGCAGCGGCCGTGCTCTCCAACCAATCGATCGTGGCAGAGCCATCGTTCATCATCGTGCCTGCTGCAGCGAGCGTCACGCTGCTCACCGCATTGGACGGCGCCGATGAGACGGCCCTGCGCCCTGCTGTCGACATCTATGCTCCCCGACCGACGATCACGCTCATCCTGACGGGCGATGCGTGGCACCCGAGCGTTGGCAATCTGAGCGTGCCAGGGGCAACCATCAAGCTGCTACAGAGCCTCTTCTCCTTACAGTCAGAGCTCCACGGATGGAACTCGCGCGTGCTCCCGGTCCTGACCCCGCAGACGCTCGTCAGAATCTCGGATACGATGGTGATCATCACGGTGCCCGCCGTAGCCGAGTACGATGTCGACGCCCCAGAGACGATCACGCTCGCAGTGCCACCCGAGTCGGTGATAGGCCGCCAGGTGATCACGACCCCCCAGCGCATAGTCATCACTCCCGAGCCAGGACGAAGCCTTCTGGGCGGGCAGATCTTCTACAACAACACCGAGCCGTCGCTTCAACGTGAGCGGCTGGTGCAGCCCATGTACCAGCAGAACGCGACGGCCACCGTCCGAGGCACCTTAGTGGAAGTGCCGTCGGAGGAGACCCTGCGTGCGGGAGGGGCGACCTTGGTGCTGCAGCTGAGCGAGGACTCGTGGGCCAACACGAGCGTGGCGCTGAGCAGCTTCCTCGCTACCGGCCTGTTCGCCGATGGGGCGGAGCCCGGCGGCTTTAATGTGGCTGTGCTCCCAATGCTCCGCGCCACACAGCACGTCAACCTGAGCGAGGCAAACACCGTACTGACCATCACGTTCCCTCGGACGGCGTACTCGATTCGCTCCCCAGAGGTGCTGCACTTGAGCATCCCAGGGGCCGCGCTCGCGTCGGGTCGGAATGGGACGGCGGTGCAAGCGCTACGCATCGACGCGGCGCCAAGCCGTCTCTCGGTGCGTGCAGTCTTTCCGAGCGGGTCGGTCGGAAGGCCGCCGACGACGCTCGTGCTCGAGCTGCAGGACGCCGAGAGCGAGCCCTGGGCTGTGGGGATCCTCAACGACACAGAGCTACGGCGCCAGATCTTGCGAAGCTTCCAGAGCCGCCAAGACGAGCCGGGCGGCTGGGCGCAGACGGTCGCTCCGTTGCTGCAGGACAACTGCACGTGGTTCTTTGATGAGGGCAACGAGAATGCCACGGCGGACACTGGCCATAACCTGACCATTCGGCTACCATCTCCCATCCCGAGCTACTCGATCTCCGAGCCCGAGACGGTGGAGCTCAAGCTGCCAGGGGCCGCACTCGATGGTCGGCGTGCCGTCGGCGCGGCCGAGCATGCACTGCGCTTCGTCATCCGAGCCGCAGCTGCCTCGGCGGTGGATTTGCATGCGTACCTGGGCGACTCTGCCGCAGAGGCTCTCGAGGCGGATCAGCTGCGCGGCCCGACTGGGGTGCGCCTGCGGATCCGTTTGCATGGAGACCGTTTTGCTCCCGGCGTGGGGATCGACGAAGCTTCCACGCTCGATGTGCTCAGTGGGCTCGTGAGCCACGTCGATGCTACTGCCAACCCAGCCGGCTGGGCCGCGCTGGTGCAGCCTGCGCTCCGCCCCGACGATGTGAGGCGCCTCGACGAGCGCACGATTGAGATTTTGATGCCGCCCATGGCCGGGTATGAGATCAGTGCCCCCGAGACCCTCCGTGTCGCGTTGCCTCCGGCGCAACTGCTTTCGCGCCAACCGCCGGCGGCCCTCTCGAGCGAGATTGTCGTCCGGCCAACGGCACGGGAGCTTGCCCTCAGCAGCGAGACTCTGGTACGCCCTACAGGCAGCGTCAATGAGTCGACCGTTCGCGCCATCGACGGCTTTGCCACCGTCAACGTGACGCTCATGCACGAGGTGAATGGTTCGCGAGCATTTTGGGCGTTCGAGTACTACAACGACCCATTTCTGAGGCAAATGGCAAGGCTGGAGTTCCACAGGCAAGTGCATGCGACTCGTGCTGGCGAAGCCGAGGGTCGAGGCTTCAATCGCCTGATTCGAACGATCAGGGAGGGGCCGCGTGACGACATGACGATCCAACAGATCGACAACCACACTCTCATCCTCACGTTGCCTTCCCTCGCCGCGTATGACCCCTCGATACCCGAGTACGTGCACGTGTCAGCGCCGTCGTCGTCGTACTGCAATGCGCTCTTGTGCGACGAGTGCCCATGCACCAGCTTCGTCAACGGCGAGCACGTGCTGCCCTGGCTGCACGCGCCTGCCATCCTGCTGAGCGCCGAAGCGGGGTCGGCAGAGGCATGCATGATGGGCGTTTGCGTTCCTTTCGAGGCTTCGGGCGCTGGCCCACCCGCGGCCGTACTGCAAGCGGCCGCGCGCCTCCGTGTGAACTTCACCCTCACGAACGGCGAACGCTGGTCGGATGCGCTGCAAGATGAGCTCGTTGCAGAGCGAGGCGGCAGCTCTCAGGTCAATTGGTGGACGCATCGTATTGCCTGGACCCTGGTGGCGGCACAGCGAGCGAGCAGGGACGCTGGGCCGCACTCGTGGAATCGGCTGCTCCATGCGTCCGAATCGGTGCTGACCAACGTCCAGATGCATTTGGACAGCAATCAGACGCTTGTCATCGAGTGGCCGTTCGGCGCCTTGCAGCAGTATAACCCGCGAGCACCCGAAACAATTGAGCTACGACTCCCGGCCGACGCGGTACGGTCTGCGCAGCCGCTCGTCGTCGGCCGGTTCGTCGTCGGCGTGCCGCCGGGCACAGTCGCGCTCTCGGGTGCGCTGCTTGATGGCGCCGACGAGGCGGATCTGCGCTCGCTCGAGTCGTACACGCTCACGATGAAGCTGACCGGCGGCACGTGGCTGCCCGAGGTGGGGCTCGACGGTCCGGCGAGCACGGCGCTGCTCCAAGGCTTGAGCTCGGCACAGCAAGAGGCCCGCGGCTGGAATGCGGCGGTACGGCCTCTGCTGACGAGCGCGGAGCTTGCACGGCTCGATGACACGACCGTCGAGTTGACGATTCCGCAGATGGCCGGCTACGACATCGCCTCGCCCGAGACGATCTCGCTCACGGTGCCGCCGGCCGCGACGCACGCCGGCCATGAGCTCGCTGCGGGCCAGCGGTTGGTCGTGTCTTCCACGGCTGGTGTGGGCATCTTGATGGGCACCCTCACCGAAGACCGTCAAGATCGAACGATCCGTGTCTCGCCGACCACGCTCGTCATCACTCTCACTCGCGATTCGTGGGTGCCATCTCTCGAAGATCCAACCAGTGTGCCGATGCTCGCAAGCGCGCTGCTCGCCAGTATTAGGTCCATCTCGAGCGCCGAGATCGAGCCCACCGGCTGGGAGGCGGTCGTGCGCCCCGCGCTGACCCACTCGATGCTGAGACGCCTCGACAGCCAGTCGATGGTGCTGAGCGTGCCGGCCCTGCCAGCGTATCGGCTCACCAGCCCTTCCGAGACGCTAGTCATACGGCTCTCTCCGGAGCTCGTGGCCTCGGACCAACCTGTCGCGGTGGAGCCGGCATTGGAGGTGGTGCGCTCGGATTCAGTACCTCTTGAGATCTCCCTCATCAAGGATGCGTTCCGCCTCGACGTTGGCGCCGACTCCGCCGCGTCCTCCGCGCTACTTGCGGGCCTCTCTTCGCTGCAAGACGAGCCCGGCGGCTGGAACGCCATCATCCGTGCGCGGCTACGCTTCCCCGACATGCAGCTCATCAGCAATCGCAAGCTCATCGTGCACGTGCCGCAATTCTCTGATTACGAAATCGAGCTCCCCGAGTCCATCCGGCTCACGGTGCCTGCCGTGGCGACCGTCTCACGCACCAGCTTCGTCGCGACGCCCGATCTAGTGCTCTACCCATACGAGGGGATCGCCTCGTTGGCCGGAGATCTCGCTCTCGGCTCCACGGAGGCTGCGGTGGTGGCCAGCGAGCACGTGCTGCGCATTGAGCTCAGCGGCGCCGTCCTCAACGGCATCTATCAAGATGGCAACGGGTTTGTGACTGCATTCGACAATTCGCTCGACGATCCGGTGCGTGTGGCCATCAGCCGCGGTGTGCTTGATGGTCTCAGAGGCCTGAAGGCGGCCGCCGCGTTTCCAAACAGCTGGAATGGCCGCTTGGCCACGGTCGATGCGCAGACCAGCGTGACGCGCTTGAGCGCGACGGTGCTCGAGATCCGCGTGCCCCCACTACCCGGCTTTAGGATCTTGACGCCCGAGGTGGTGGCGGTGACCATCCCCGGCGGCGCCCTATTTGGTCGGCAACCTGTCGTCGCCGGCTCCTTCGAGCTCCTCGCCGATCCAGGCATGGCGACGCTCTCGGGCAGCCTGCTGACGGCCAACGAGGAGCGTGTCGTGAACATGGCCGAGAGCGAGATTGTCGTGACGCTCGCAGGCGATGAATTCGAACCGACGCTTGCGACCGACTCGGCGCTCGCCGCCGAGCTCCTCGCCAGCCTGACGGCCTCGGGGGGGCGTACCTCGTTTGGCTTCGTGCCCGAAGTGCGAGACGCTGCTGCCGCGCATGGAGGGCCTCTCGTCCCCTCGAGCGTGCGTCTTCTGTCGCCCACGCGCATCTCCATCCGCATCCCCAAGCGGCCTCGGTATGCGATTGAGGTCCCTGAGACGGTCGTGGTGGCGCTGCCCGGGACGGCGCTTCTCTCGCGCCGTCCGATAACGCCGCAATCTCCCCTCGTGATACGGGCAGATCGAGGCACTTTGGGCATTCAAATCATGAGCGATGGGGCTGCTGTGGGCTACGCGACGGCGGACGGCCTGTCCGTCAACGATGCGGTCATACGGGATCTCACCACCCAAATAAGGCTCGTCCTCACCGATGACACGTGGGCTGACGACCTTGGGAGCGGCAACTCGACGGGCTTCCAGGATCTCGTCAACCATCTCTTCTCCGTCTACCGCGCGCCGCTGCTGCCTCCCACCACGCTCGTCACGTGGGAGTCGGCGCTCTACGCTCTGATCAGCCCGTCCAGCGACGGCGCAAGCGCGGACGCCGTGCAACGCATCGACGCTCGCACGGTGGTCATCACCATACCACCCACGCCCTCGTATGTCCTGCAGACGGACGAGACGATCAGCGTCTCCATCCCGGCCTCGGCCACCAGTTCCCGTCGCGACTACTACGCTGCTGGCCGCTTCATCATCCGCGCCACCTCCGCGGATGTGGTGGTGACGCAGACAGCTACGACAGCGACCACGTCCACCGCCATGCTGGACGAGGAGATCCTGCGCCGGCCAAATCTCCCGGGAGATACCAAGCAGGTCAGGTTCACTCTGGGCATGAACCAGGGCCGCTTTTGGAACACGGGGCTACAGGTCCCCACGTATGTGGGGCGCACCCGCTTCCTGCAAGACCTCGCTTCTATGCAGAACGAGCCGCTCGGCTGGAACGCCGTCGTGGCGCCACGCCTGCGTCCAGATGTCAATCTCCGACTCGAGTCGGACGAGGTGGATGGCAACGTGGACGGGAACCGCAGGGCGCTCACGCTTGTGCTGGACTCATACCCGGACTACAACATCACGGCTCCCGAGACGATCCGTCTGATGATCTCTGCGCCGCCCGTGTTGAGCTCCGTGGCGCTGCAATACTTCTCATTTTTTGTCATCCGTCCGACCGTTGGCCGAGCTGCCCTGTCCGGCGCGCTCGACGAGCGGGCCATCGTTACGGGCGAGTCGCACGAGCTGCGCATCGAGCTGGATGACGCTCGAGTAGCCCCACGACTGTTCAACTACGGCGACGGCCGGCTTCAGCTGGTCCAAAGCCTGGACGCAGTCGAGTCGACCGATCCGAACCACGTCGACTTTGTCGCGCGTCCTCTGTCCGGCTTTGACTTTGTCCTACGCGCGGCGATGCAAGCCGGGAGCGTGGGCAGCGCTGGCGACAGTGTGCTGACGGTGACGGTGCCGCCTGCCAACGGCTTCTCCATTCTGGCTCCCGAGACTGTACGGCTGACCCTGCCAGCGGCAGCGGTGAGCACTCTGCTCACCTCTCCCGTGAGTGGGTTCGTCGTCGTGAATGCGACGCCTGGGAACGCGACGCTTGTTGGCGGCCTCGCTACGACGCCTTCCGAAGACTACATCCGCAACACCGTCAGTGGAGCCACTCGACCCAACGGCCAAATCGGTCAATACGTGGACGTGGTGCTCGAGGACGATTACTGGACGCCACTCACTCTCCTCCATGGGTTCGGCTGCACGGTCACCACACAGAGGTCGACGGGGACGTGCTACATGGAGCCCGAGGCCCGCGTGCGCCTATACGCCTACGGGGACGAGCCCAACGGCTGGAACGCTGTCGTGAGCCATCTGATCACGGAGGCGGCCGTTTTGAACAACCAGACGCTGCGATTGCAGCTCCCGCGGGCTGAGAGCTACGAGATCACCGCGCCGGAGGTGCTGCATGTTGAGGTGCCGCCACTGGCCGTCCTCTCCCGCCAGACGATACACGCGGCGAGTGCACTCGTCGTGCGTGCACTGAGCGGCCAAGCGCGGCTCGGTGGGACGCTCCTGTTCGCAGCGACCGTTGGGCCGCTCATCAACGTGAGCGATGCCTACTTGGTCGTCTTCGAAGCGTACAGCCCGCGCGCCGTGTGGCGTGCCGAGTGCGGCATCCCCGGCACCCACGCGGGCGACCTGATCTTCGATCAAGTGGCACGCCACATGCCAGGCTTGCTGAACACCACGTTGCTCGGGCCGACGGGTGCGTTCAACGTCTCGTACAAAGTCGATGCGCTGAGCACGAACACGAGTCTCGTCTACCGGCTGCCGGTGCCTCGCGACTTTTACATCGCGCCGCTCGAGAATGTGACGATGCGCCTGCTGGGCGCCGCGTTCGTCTCGAATGTGTCGACGCGCGTGCGGCTGCGCAGTGTGTGGGAGATGCACGTCGAGGAAATCCCCACAGGCGTCGTCGAGCGGAACAACTACGAGGCCAAGCTGCGATCGCCAGCAGCCACGTACCTCGCGAGCGATGGCTGGACGCCCAATCTACTCGCGCAGGTGGGCTCGGGTGCGCCGCTCAACCACACGCTCGAGTTCACCCTCCTTGGAGACGCGTGGGCCCCGAGCGTCGGCGCGCCAGGCGCGCCCACGACGGCGCTCCTCGAGAGCCTCCGTTCGGCCCAGAATGAGCCGTGGGGTTGGAACAATGTTGTGCTCCCTGCGCTCACCGCGGACAACGTGGAGCGGCGCAGTGACACGCTGGTGGTGGTCACGCTGCCGATCAGCCCCAACTACTCGATCCTCAAGCCCGAGACCGTCCGGATCACGTTGCCTGCAGTGACGCTGCGCTCGGAGGCGGAGATCAACATCTCGAGCGCCTTGAGCATGCCCGAATGGGCGCGCTGGGCGCCAGTGGATGTGCACCCGATCATCCTGTATCCCGATGTGGGGAGGGTGACCATGGCGACGGCACTCTCACACGAGACGGATCTGCAAACTCTCAGTCTGAGCACGACCATCGCCCTGAGCATCGAGGGCGATACGTGGGCACCCGAGGTAGGATTGTTTGGGCACCCGATCAACGCCGAGCTCGTGCGAGGCTTCACCTCCACTTCGATCGAAGCTTCGTCGTGGACGTTCATAGCTAGGGAGACGCTCGCCTTCCTCGCCACCAGCTCCAACTTGGTCACGCGTGTGAATGACACCGACGTGCACGTCCAAGTACCATTTCTGTCTGGGTACGAGATCGAGGTCCCGGAGAGTATCACGCTCACTGTGCCAGGTGCGGCGGTGTTGACGAATCAGACCATGAACGCGACGAGCGGGTTCGTCATTATGCCGACGCCGGGCAACTGCATACTCGAAGGCACCTTGCTGGCCGCGGGGAGCGTCGGTTCCCTTCGCACCTTGTCGCTCACACTTCGGCTGCGCTTGATCGGCGATCGGTTCCGTGCGGGAAGCGGTGGGGCGGCCGGCGGGCTGACCGATGAAGACGCCCGCGCCTTGCTTGGCTCGATCCGCTCGCAGCAGAATGAGCCAACTGGCTGGAATGCAGTCATACGGTCCGCTCTGCTGTCGGGCCCGCTGACTGGGCGAATCGCACGGCTCGAGCGTAATGTCGTCGAGATCACGCTGCCACCGCACCCGACCTACATGCTCACGGCGCCCGAGACGTTGATGGTGGAGCTGCCCGGCTCGGTGCTGCAGTCGCAGCGCGATCTAGCGGTCGCCGTCGTGGCCACGCCGCCCCTCGTCATCCGCACGACGCCATCGGCGCCAACGAGCTTCGTGTCGCTCCCCGGTGGGGTCATGAGATCAGTACGAGATCTCGCGGAGACCGACGTGCGTAGCAATTTCACACTCCATCTCGTGCTCTCGGACGACACGTGGTCAAATGCCCTTGGGACGGACTTTGCGAGTACGCAGTCTCTGGTCCGGGCCGTCCGCTCACTGCAAGACGAGCCGCTAGGGTTCAACGCGCTGATTCGGCCGAGCCTGACGTGGCGTAGCGTCTCCGTGCACAGTGGCACCGAGCTCCGCATTGCGTTTGAGGGGGCGCCGTCCTTGAACCTTCTCGCACCAGAGACAGTCGTCCTCGTACTGCCAGCGAGTTCTCTCACCTCCGGCCAGGCGTCTCGCGCACCCGATCTGCACATTCGCGCCGAGGCAGGCTCGATGCGTGTCGCGGGTAGCTGGCTCGCCGCCACGCCGACGGACGCGCTCGTCAGCTCGCCGCAGATGGCGCTCGATGTGATCTTTACACTCGAAGACGACGTCTTTGTGCCGTCGCTGGGCTTGGAGGGCTCCGCCGCCACGCAGAGCTTCCTCAGCGCGCTCCAGTCACTCGACGAGCAGTCGCCCAACGGCTTTGTACAACTACAAGGCTGGGCCGCTGCGGTGCGTCCGCGCCTTGCACCGCGCCACCTGCTCCGTCTCAATGAGAGTGCCGTGCGGCTTCGGGTACCCGCGTCGCCCGCTTATCGTCTTGAGGTGCCGGAGACGGTTGTGCTCAACCTCAACGCCTCCGACCCGGGCTACTACCCCGTCACCGCCTCGGAGCAAAACTACATGACGGCGCTGCCCCCACTGCAGCCCGCTCTTGGCACCTCCCTCGCAAGCATGCGGGGCTCCTTCTTCGACGAGATGACTCCCACTCTGATGCGGCGCCTCCCGAGCACCGTCGGAGCGTACCCCGTGCTCCAACTCCTCCTCTGCTGCAATCTGACGTTCAATCTGACGGACAACCAGGCGTTGCTTGAGCTGGCACAGGGGTTGCACTCTCCACAGAATGAGGCCCTTGGGTTCAATGCCCGCATTCGGCCGTTGTTGACACATTCTTCCGTCGTCGCCATCTCCGAGAACGCAGCGACAGTGGCCATTCCGACCAGCGCGACGTACTCGATCAGAGCACGCGAGACGATCGTCTTTGACATCCCAGCGCGACTGCTCGACTTCTCGCATGTCAACGTCTCACTGCTCACTTCGGGGTACCCTTCGAATGTCTCTCTCGAGTCGCTGCAACAAGAAGTGGAAAGCATCGGCTCGCTACGCGTCCACCCGTTGCTGCTCGTTGAGCCCCCAGCCCCAGCGCTCCAAGTCCAAGAGGACGGTCTCCCACGTATCTTTGCTCGGCCTGAGGAATGGAGCCCCAGCCATGTGCTTGCCGTCCCATCCGCGGGCTTGCGTGGCCCCAACAACCTTGCCGCCTCGGACCTGCGTGACTCCATCGGCTTCAACCTCACGATCCACCTGCGCCAGGTAGACGACGCGACTGGCCTGACGCTCGTCACTGACACGTGGGTCACGGAGGTGATCACGCCGTCGATGATCATCACCAGCTTCTTCTGCGACAAGCAGCAGCCCAACGGATGGTATCAGATTGCGGGGGATGTGCTGCCATCGGTCCGAGCCGTGAATGAAACGCTCACGATTCACTGGCCAGCGGGCAGCTTCAGCGCGTACAATCCAACCGCCCCGGAGACCATCACGCTGCGCCTCCCGGCCGACGCGGTACGGTCTGCGCAGCCGCTCGTCGTCGGCCGGTTCGTCGTCGGCGTGCCGCCGGGCACAGTCGCGCTCTCGGGTGCGCTGCTTGATGGCGCCGACGAGGCGGATCTGCGCTCGCTCGAGTCGTACACGCTCACGATGAAGCTGACCGGCGGCACGTGGCTGCCCGAGGTGGGGCTCGACGGTCCGGCGAGCACGGCGCTGCTCCAAGGCTTGAGCTCGGCACAGCAAGAGGCCCGCGGCTGGAATGCGGCGGTACGGCCTCTGCTGACGAGCGCGGAGCTTGCACGGCTCGATGACACGACCGTCGAGTTGACGATTCCGCAGATGGCCGGCTACGACATCGCCTCGCCCGAGACGATCTCGCTCACGGTGCCGCCGGCCGCGACGAGGGCTGCAAAGGCCATAACAGCGCCCGAGACGATAGTCATTCTGCCCATGGCTGGTGTGGGCCGTTGTGCAGGCAGTCTGATGACCTCCGGTAATGACGCGAGTGTCCAAGTGGGAGAGTCTCTCACCCTCGAGCTGCGGCTCACGGACGAGTCTTGGGTCGATCCGCTGAGCGTTGAGGTGCTAACGGCACTACTACAGGGTATCCGCTCGCTGCAGTACGAAGTGGGCGGCTGGAATGCGGTCCTCGCTCCTCGGCTGCTCGCGTCAGTGGCGAGCGCCAACATCACGCGGGTGTCCGACACCATCCTCTCGATTGCACTCGAGCCAGCGTTGACGTACGACATCAGCGCCCCCGAGACGATCACGGTCCGCGTGCCCTCCATAGCTGTTCGCTCGCGCCGAGGGATCGACTTCCAGCTGCCGTTTGTCATCTACCCGGCCACGCCCCGGGCGACGCTGTCTTCGTACGGTAACGACGCCATGAGCATCGCCGAGACGACGCTCCAAGATTCGAGCGCGTTCACACTCGCAGTGTCGCTCTCGGGGACAGTCTGGGCCCCCGAGCTTGGTGCCTTCACTGCCGCGGGCGTGCAAGCGAGCGCGGCGATGCTTGCGGGACTCCGAGCGGTGCTGGATCGGGAGCTTTTCGGCTGGTCAGCCACCGTCGCGCCAAGCTTCGTGGTTCACGATCTCGTGGTGCTCACGCCCACCTTACTGAACATCTCGGTGCGTCAGGCGGCCGACCTTCGCCTCGTGGCCGACGAGGAAGTCCAGCTGACCGTGCCCGCCATCGCCTTACAGTACGGGCTGACGTCCGTTCTTGCGAGCCCGTTGCTTGTGGTGCGGCCATCCGGGGCCTCGGCCGTCCTTGGAGGCACGCTGCTCTACGGGGGAGGCAACAGCGAGGCCTCGTTACGCACCAGCGTCTCCACGCTCACCATCACCCTCTTTGGCGCCGATTGGGGCCAATACACGCAAGTTGAGGATGGTGGCAACGGCCCAACCTCGGCCCTGCTTGCTGGCATTCGAAGCGCTCAGAATGAGCCCTTCGGCTTCAACAACGTGATCAAGCCCCGCTTGGGTGCGCCCGAGGTGAGCATGAGCTCCGATCGGCGCACTGTCACCATCACCATCCCGCCCGCCCCCGCGTACTCCGTGACGCGTCCGGAGACCATCACCGTCGTGCTGCCTGGCGGCGACCCCACCCGGAATCGGCGGCTGTGGACGATCTTATACGATCAGCCGTTGGTCGCGCGGCCCACGGTGCGCCTCAACCCAACGCCAGGCAGCGCCACCTTGACTGGCGAGGCGATCTCAACGGGCGTCGATGAGCGCTGGCTTGCCTCTCAGAAGCCCATCGTGTTTGACATCACTCTCGCGGGTGACACCTTCGTGGCGGAGTTGGGTGATCGCGACTTTAGACTAGGTGCGACGTCAGCGCTGGTTGCAGGCCTTCAATCCACTTCGGATGGCTTGACTGGCTTCAACAATGTGATCCGCCCTTCCCTCGACCACACCAACGTCGAACGGATCTCGGACACGCTGGTCACCATCACCATCCGCGAGTTTTACGAGTTCAACATTGACGCGCCAGAGACCGTGCGCATGACATTGCCCGCCGCGGCTCTCACGTCCCAAATGCCCATCGCCGCGGCCCATCAGCTCATCTTGCATCCAGTGCCGAGTGCGGTGGACATCGCCGGCGACTTTGCCCTCGCCTATGCAAACACGAGCTCCGAGGTGGCCATCCGTGTGGGCCTGGAGCCGCGGCTGGACGTGCTGCTCGTCTCCGACACCTTCGTGCAGGCCTTGGGTCGTGAGTTCGATCCCAATGGGCCGAGCATGCAGCTCCTCAACGGACTGACTAGTGAGCAGAACTCGCCGACCGGCTGGATGAAGGCCATTCGGCCCAAGCTCACGCCGTCGGCAGTGCGGTATCTCGACCCCGGCCACGTCGTGATCACGATGCCTCAAGTGCCCGAGTACGACATCGTCGCGCCCGAGACGATCACGCTGAGCCTGCCAGCAGCTGCGATGCGCGGTGCGGCCACGGGCATCCCCAACGCCGCCTCGTTTGTGGTGCTCGCCGCGCGCGGCACTGCTGAGCTTGGAGGCTCGGTCCTCCAAAGCCTCTCCGAGACCGACGTCATGAGCCGGAGTACGACCATCGACGTGCTGCTGCATCACGACACCTTCAATAATCAGACGGCCGCCATGTGCGTGAACGGTCTGCAGGCGGTTCTCTCTCTCGAGGTCGCACCGCTTGACTCGGAGTGGTGCTGGTACCTCCCGCCCTGGCCAAACCCCCAGGCGCCTCCACCGCCGCCATCAGGCACCCTTCGGTGCGAGAGGCAGCAAGAGCGGGGCTGGGCGAGCGTGCTCCGCGATCTGCCGTGCTCGGGCCTCACGCTCGTCGACAATCGCCGGCTTCGGCTGACAGTGCCGCCCTTTGCTGAGTACGACATCATCACCGCCGAGACGATTCGTGTGACCGTCAATGGCTTCGCTCTCACGTCCAACCGGTCGACACTCGCTCGGCCCGCCTTCGATGTGCACCCGATCCCGGGAAATGCGATCTGCTCGGGCACCTTCGTGGGTGCGAACGAGAGCGGCGTGCGGGCGGGTGGGCTCATCCTGGACGTGACGCTCGACGGCTCCAAGTGGCGTCCAAATTTGGAAGCGAGCGCGCGCCGGGCCGTGCTGCGTAGCATCACCTCGTCCAATCTCGAGCTCCGAGGTTGGGATCTCGCCGTTCTCCCGCATCTCGATGGCTCCGAGCTCGTGCAGCTCGATCAGCAGCGAGTCCGCATCACGCTGCCGCCCTTCCACGAGTACGACATCTACACGGCCGAGACTCTCACCATGCGTGTGCCCGCCTCGGCGCTGCTCTCGGACCGCGCGGTGGAGGCGAGCCCCTTATTGGTCATCACCGCCGTGCCAGGGCAGGCCAACTACTCCGGCTTCGTCGAGTACGACCGGAGTGAGCGCGCGGTGCGCTCGGGCCGTTCGACCCAATGGTCGATGGAGCGCAACCAGCTGCTGTCTGAGCCGATGGCATTGACGGTGAGGCTCACGGATGATGAGTGGAGCGCCGAGTTGGGCTCGGAGGTCGGCGAGGCCACGTCCCACTTTTTGGACGCGCTGCTGTCCGCGCAGAACGAGCCCGACGGCTGGAATGTGCGCATGCAGCCCGCACTGCGGCCGCACCACCTCTTCCGGCGTGACGCCCGTACGCTTCGCATCGAGTTCCCGGCGCGCGCCAATTACGGCATCACGGTTCCCGAGACGCTCACCATCGTCGTGCCGCCGCTCGCTCTTGCCTCGAACTCAACGGGTCTGATGGCGCCTACGATTACGCTCGAGGCCGGCGGCGGGCTGGCGTATGCATCCGGCGAGCTACTGGGTCATCTGCACGAGCAGGACTTGAGGGCGATGGAGCTCACGCTCCGCCTGAGCCTCATTGGAGACGAGTGGGTCCCAAATTTGGAAGCCAAGTTTGCACACGAGCTGCTCGATGGCGTGCGCGCGGTCCGTCCCGTGGGTGAGGATCCCGAGGGAGAGGATGCACTCCTCGCGCAGGGAGATCGTGGCTTCGATGCGGTGGTGCGGCCGCTGCTGCTCCCACGGCATGTAAGGCGCGTTGACGCCACGACGGTCACCATCACGCTCGCAGCGCAGCCAGCCTACGACATCCGCGTGCCCGAAACGATCGCACTGACCATCCCGAGCGTCGCAGTACGCTCGGCACAGTCGCTCGAGGTGGCCTTGCGCCTCGTGGTCTTGCCCGAGCCCGGGACGGTGACCATCGTGCGCGGCGGCTCGTTTCTCGAGCACGCGGATGAGGAGAGTGTGCGCTCCGCCATCTCGTATACTCTCGAGGCCCACCTCGTCAACGACACCTTCCGAGCCGAGGCAGCCGAGTACGACACGGGCGCGGGCGCATTCAGCCAGCTCCAGTCTGGGTTGCGCGTTGGCGAGCATGAGTGGTATGGCTTCAATCGCGTCGTGGGTCCAACGCTCGATCACCGGCTGTGGAAGCTCTCGAACGGGAGTACCGTAGCGACGGTGACTATCCCGCAAGTGCCCGAGTATGACATCACCGCCCCCGAGTCGCTCACGCTCACGATCCCGCCCGACGCGCTCGCCTCGCGCCAGCGCGTACGGGCCGCGGGCGTCGTGCGCATCAACCCGACCCGTGGCGTCGCCGAGCTCTGGCATGAGAGTGCGCTGCTTCGAAACTGCTCCGAAGCCGCCCTCACCTCCTCCACGCCCCTGAGCGTTCGGGTCGTCCTCCGTGGCGACGAGTTCGTGCCGAGCGTCGGCGCGAACTCCGAGGCTACCGCGGCTCTGCTGGCGGGCTTTACCTCGGAACAGCATGAGGCGGCTGGCTGGAACCGCATCGTCCTCGCCGGCCTCGACTTTCGTCGGCTCCGGCGTCTGTCCGCGCGCGAGCTCGAAATCAACCTTAAGCAGTTTGCGCAGTATGAGGTGTCGAATCCGGAGACGCTCACCCTGCGCATCCCTGAGATTGCCGTGCGCTCCAACCTGCCCATCGTCGCCGCGCCGAGTGTGGTGATCCGAGCGACGCCCGGCCGAGCCGTGCTCAGCGGCTCCTTGCTCGGCGCGCCTCCGAGCGAGAGCGCCGTCCGACGCGGAGGTCACACGTTGCGCATCACTCTGGTCGGCGATCAATGGAGTGCAGCCACACGCGTGGCTACGAGCTGGTCTACCAACGAACAAGCAGCGCTCGCGGCGCGTCACGTCATCGACGAGATCGTAACCTCGATGCTTTCTCAGGGCGACGAGCGCAACGGGTGGAATGCTCAAGTGCGCAGCAGCCTGAGAGGGCGCAACGCGACGCTCGAGGGCGACGATACGCTGATCTTCGAGCTGCCACCCGTGCCGGCCTACCGCATCACGACGCCTGAGACCCTAGTAGTGCGTCTTCCGCCCGCCGCGGTCGCCTCGGCCGCCACCATCGTCGCGTCGCCGCCATTGGTGCTCCGCACGGACTCACGCCGTGCACGCTTTGGGGGGCACCTGCACGAGCACCCCTTCGAGGCTGTGCTGCAGAGCGATACGTCGACCAACCTGACCCTGATCCTAGAAGGTGACATCTGGTCGCCGATCGTTGGACTCCCTCACATGGGGGAAGCGGAGAGGCGGTTGGCCGTTGCGTTGCTCGAGGGCCTGATCTCGTGCCAATCGGAGCCCGCTGGTTGGCACGCCGTCGTTCGACCGGCGCTGCGCGCCGAGGATGTGCAACGCTTGGACGACGTGACCCTCGCAATCACCATCCCACCGGTGGCCAGTTATGCCATCACGAGCCCCGAGACGCTCGTGTTCTTCGTGCCGCCGGCTGCCCTGTTGAGTGGCGCCCCGGTCGAGCTCGCGGCGCCCCTCATCGTGCGACCCTCGACCGGGCGTGCGCGGCTGTCGGGCACCTTCCTCATCGAGCCTTCAGAGGAGGGGGTGCGCTCGGCCCAGACCCTCGAGATCGCAATCACCCTGATCGGCGACTCGTGGCGAAGTAACGTCGGCCGTCAGGAGCCTGGGGAGGATGCGGCCGTTGCCCGGGCTCTGTTGGATGGCCTCGTGCCCCTCGGGGGGGCCTCCGAACCAAACGGCTGGGCCGCGGTCGTGCAGCCTGGTCTCGGGCAGGTGCATGTGTCACGCGCCGGCCCCCGAACGGTCGTCATTCGACTGCCGCGCTTCCTCTCGTACGACATCGAGGCTCCGGAGATGATCGAGGTGCGCATCCCCGCGGCGGCTCTCGTGTCGGCGCAGCCCATCGTAGCGACGCCGAGGCTCCGGATCCTCGCGTCCAATGGCACGCTGCTCGCAAGCGGCACGCTACTGGCCGAGCCGACCGAATACGCCATCACGAGTGCGCGCGACCCGCCGACGATTCTGCTCACCCTTCTCCAGGACGCGTGGGCCGATGGTCTCGGCGTCAACTATTTCGTCTACAACAGTCTCGGCAACGGCACGATGATGCATGCCAACGAGGCCGCCGCGCGTGCCCTCATCGCCAACCTGCGCTCGCAGCAGAACGAGCCGGCGGGGTGGGGCCAAACCATCCAGCCGGCGCTCACGCCCTTCCACCTGACGCGTCTCAATAACCAGACGCTCCAAATCATGCTGCCCAACGACGCCCGATCCGCGTACGATATTACGGCGCCTGAGACGATTGTGATAATGGTGCCGGAGGAGGCCATCCGCTCCGGCCGGCACATGGTGGCGCAGCCGCCGGTGGTGATCAACCCCACTGCTGGCACCGCCTTGCTCTCCGGCTCTCTGGTCGCTAATAATTCGGAGACGGACGTGCAGGGCGGCGGTATGCAGGTCACCGTGACTCTAGTCGGCGATACATGGGCCTACGGCATTGGCCAGCGGGGCGATGGCACGACACAAAGCTTGACCGCACAGGTGCTCGGCGCCTTCGTCTCGGCGCAGAGCGAGGACAGCGGGTGGAACGGAGTGGTGCGCAACGCGCTCACGTACAACGACCTGAGCTACGTTGAGGGCTCCTCCATCACCCTCACCCTCCCGAGCTTCCCCTCGTATAACCTTCTCCGTGCCGAGACGATCTCGGTCAATCTGCCGCCGGGCGCGCTCGCGTCGCGGCAGGAGACCTTTGCGGGCATCGGCGAATCGTCTTCGGCGCTCCAGATTAGCGCCAACACGGGCACCATTCGGCTCTCAGGCAGCTTCTTCACCGCCGCGAACGAAACCTCGATCCGCTCCGTCACCTCGTACCAGATCATCATCACGCTCACGGGAGACTCGTGGACGCAGGGAGTCGGCCAGCAAGACGAGACGGGCGAGGGCGCCTCGGCGCAGCTGCTTCGAGGCTTGACGAGCTTACAGTCGGAGGAGTACGGTTGGAACTCCATTGTCCGGCCGGGCATTCCACAGCGCAATGTCGAGCGCACCACCGACTTCATCGTCACCATCACCATCGATCAGTTTGCCTCGTACGATGTGAGTGAGCCCGAGACGATTGAGGTGGTGGTGCCTCCAATCGCGGTGAGCTCCGCGCAGGTCGTGCGCGCGCCGTCCTTTGTCATCTTCCCAATCAAGGGGCGAGCCAGTGTGAGCGGCCGCCTCGTCGAGCAGCCGACCGAGGAGGTGTTATGCTGCCAGGGTGGACTGCACCTCCGCATCACACTCACGGATGACACGTGGGCAGCGGGCGTTGGGGTGGAGCCCGGGCTCTCGTCGGCACTCTTGGCGGGGCTCCTCTCGCTGCAGGACGAGGAGGCCGGTTGGAATGCAGTGCTCTCTCCGGAGCTTGTCGCGCGCAACGTGACCGCGGTGACCCGCGTGAGCGATCGGGAGTTGGTCATCAGCATGCCTCCGCTGAGCTCTTACGAGATCCGATCCCCCGAAACCCTCGTGATCACCGTCCCCGCAAGCGCCGTAAGCTCGAGCCAGAGGCTCATTACCGACCCCGCACGCGGCATCGTGATCGGCGCGGCCCCTGCGGCGATCGTGCTCAGCGGTCCTCTCTTCCCCGCGGCCGAAGAGGCGACGTTACGCGTGGCTGGGGGCAACACGCTCACCATCTCGCTCCAGGGAGATCGATTCCTCTCTCGTGTCGTGCTCCCTGGCGAGGCGTCCACCGCGCTCCTTGACGGCATCTTCTCGACCGACAAGTGGGCGGGCGGCTGGAATGCCATCGTGCGCCCGCAGCTCTCGTTCGCTCACGTGGCGTGGGACTATGCGAGTGCAAGCAGCGTCACCATTTCGATCCCACAGGCCTACCGGTACGACGTGAGTGCACCGGAGACCATCTACGTCACCGTCCCGGCCTCGGCCGTCGAATCGGGGCGACGTGCCTCACGGCCGGCGACACTCGTGATTCTCGCGACGGAGGCCGTGATTCGCCTCTCGGGAGGTCTGCTTGATCGCGCCACGGACGACAGGCTACGAGAGAACCCTGACTCCACGCTGGAGCTCACGCTGCTCGAGGATGCGTGGAGCCCTGCGATCGGGCTGCAGAATGAGATGAGCAATCAGCTGGTGAGCAGCTTCGAGCCGGTGGAGATAACGGACGTGGCCCGAGTTCGACACGAGGCCGTTGGAAGCCTCTATCTGCCGTACCCACCGCCGCCGCCTCCACCGCCACTCACGCCGCCGTTGATGCCGCCCGCACCGCTGCCGCCGAGCTCGCCACCTTCCAAGTACCTACCGTCCCAAAGCGCTCGCGTCCTCCATTCGGACGGCACTCGGCCGTTTTTGGAGCAGCACCCCTTCTCGTTGACCTTGCGCCCGGCGATGACGAACCTCCATTTGGCGCGATTGAGCGACACGACTGTCCGGATCTCGCTCCCTCCGACCCCACAGTATCGGCCACTCGAGCCCGAGACTCTCATGATCACCGTGCCTGCGGCGGCCATCGTCAGCGGACGCACGACCAAAGTCGAGTCCCCGATTGTGATCAGCGCCAGTGGTGCCTCGGCGCGCCTCTCCGGCTCGCTCCTCGAGGCTCCGCACGAGGGCGTACTGCAGTCGCAAGCCACCCACCTGACCGTCACGCTGACGGGCACGAGCCTGCTGCAGCCGCTCGATGAGATGGCCATCAAGAGCGTGCTCGCCGGCTTGCATGCCATCGGAGGCGACGCGGCGCCTCATGGGTTCAACGCTCAGTACAGCGCCTCCGTGGCGGACGGCAACGTGTCGCTCGTGCAGCTCGGTGCGCAGGCGCTGCTCATCCAGCTGCCCCCGCTCCGTGCGCTGCGGCTCTCTGCCGTGGAGCGCGTCACCCTGACGGTGCCCGCCGCCGCCACCATGCTGCACGAGCGGCTTGCCGGCGACTTTGGCCTGGCCGACATCGTGTGCAACCCAACGCTCATGCTGCGTCCACGGCGCGCGTTGCTCTCCGGCACGCTCGTCGGGAACGTGAACGAATCCGCCATACGGACCATTGACCACACGCTCGTGATCTCGCTCTCTGCGGACTCGTTTGTGCCCAGCGTGGGGATCCCGACGTCGGAGGCGACGCTCGCGCTGATCGCGGGCGTGGGTAGCACCCTCGCTCTCGGATTGAGGCCGGAGAATGTGTACCGGATCAGCGCGACTGCGGTGCGCATTCTGGTGCGCTACGCGCTGCAGCAGAGCTATGCGATCAACGTGCCCGAGACCGTCGTGGTCACGCTGCCTGCCGCCGCTCTCGAGTCGCGCGTCGCCTTTCCTGTGTCGCCCTCGTTTGTGATCAGCGCCGTGCCGGGCGCGCCGAGGTGGTACCAGCCCTTCTTCTCTCCGACGGCGCGCACGGTTCAGCTCACGGCCGCTGACGTGCGAGACACGGTCGCCGACTACGAGACCTTTGTGGACCTCGTAAACGATGCTTGGGTCGCGAGTCTCGGCAGCGAAAGCGATGCCACGAGCGCGTTGCTCGCGGGCATCGTGAGCATGCAATCCGAGGCGTCGTCGTGGAATGCCGTCGTGCGTCCGCAGCTCACGGCCAGCGCCGTGCGGCGCATCTCGAACGCACGCATCGAGATCATCATCTCCGGCCACCCGAGCTACGAGCTCGTCGCGCCCGAGACTCTCCGGCTGGTCGTGCCCGGCGCAGCGCTCGTCTCCGGCCAGCCACGTCTCGCGAGCGGGCCGTTGTTCATCATCACGCCCCAGCGTGGCAGCGCGGCGCTCTCGGGCAGTCTCCTCGCGGACTCGTACGAGCGGCAGGTGCAGTCCGTCATGGGCGCTCGCCTCGTGCTCACACTACTCCAGGGCGAGCGGTGGGTACCCACCTTGGGCCAGCTCGCCCCGGATGGCACGCAGGACTTGTGCACGACCGCGATGGTCGACCGACTCACGCTGGACGCGGGCGCGACGCAGGAGTTTGGATGGCAGAACGTCGTCCAGGTGGCCCTTCGCGAGCGGCTTGAGACTGCCCTCATCCGGGAGTCGTACACGACACTCTCCATCCAGCTGCCACAGCTCCTCATCTACAAGCTCGACCGGGGTGCCGAGCGCATCACCGCGGCCATCCCGCGCGCGTGCTTGCTCTCGGGCAACGAGCTTCGCGCCGCCGACGGCCACATTGCGAACGCGCCCTTCTCAGTGCTGCCCGCCGTCGGCCGCGCGTACGTCTCGGGCTCCCTCCTGAACGACGCACGAGAGGTCACGGTCCAGATGAGCGCCTCGCAGCTGCGCGTGCGCCTGCTGGACGACATCTTTGTGGGCGACGAGTCGGGCATCCCGTCCATCCTCTTCGGCTCCCTGGGGGGCGCTGCCGGCGCGTGGGCCAGTGTGGTGCGCCCAGCTCTCGAGGCCACGTGCGTGGGCACCGAATGCGCGGCAGTGAGCATCGTGTGCGCGATGAATGGCGTGGTGATCGCGTGCTCGAGTGACGAAATCCGATCGAGCGCACTCGAGACCACGATCTCGATCAACTTCGACCCCGCGGCGGCCTACCAGATCTCCGAGCCGGAGACCATTGAGATTCGAATCCCTGGCGAGCTGCTCGCCTCCCGACAGACCATCCTGGCGTCACCCCCCTTTGTGATCCAGGTGGCCGGGGCCGAGGGGCTCGTCGCATATGGCTCGATGATCGATGGCGGCAGCGTCGACGAAGCTGCCATGCAGAGCGGGGCGCTGCAGAATGTCACGATCGAGCTCGTGGGCGACACATTCGGCGCGAGTCCGAGCGCCGGCGTGCTCCAAGGCCTCGTCTCGGCGCAGAACGAGCCCAACGGCTGGGGAGCCCTGATGCGCCCGTCGCTCAGCGTCGACCACTTCCAACTGCTCTCGAACACGACGCTCGCCCTCTACTTCCGAGGCTTGGGCGGTTACGACATCTCGGCTCCCGAGACGATTGCGATTGAGGTGCCTGCCAGTGCAGTCAGTTCGGGCCAAGTTCCACCCAGCGTGCCGTCCTTCACCATCACGGCCTCCGCGGGCGTCGCTGCCTTCACGTCGGATGGCCTCGCCCTCGCCCGAGGTGCGCCTTGCATGACAGCCTCGTCGTGCGCGGCCGCCGAGGCGCTGCTGAATTCGTCAAATGAGCTCGCGATATCTGGCCCGCAGACGCTCCAGGTGGTGATCGAGCTCCTCGGCAACACTTTCCGTCATGACGTGGGCCATGATCGCTGGGCCAGCGAGGCGGTGCTCTCCTCGCTCTTTGCGAGCGGCGGCGCGCGCGAGTCGAGCGGCTGGAATCGCGTCGTGCGCCCGCTGCTCGGCCGTTCGAGCCGCTATCTCACGAGATTGAGCGACTCGAGGTGCCTTCTCGTCCTCCCCCAGACCGGCACGTACGAAATCGACGAGCCCGAGACGATCGATGTGACCATCCCCGCTCATCTCGTCTCGTCGGGCCGAAACCTATCGAGCCACGGCCTTCTCGTCGTCCAGCCGCGCCCAGGGGAGGCCTCCGTCAGTGGCGGCTCCCTGAGCCAGCTGGGCGTGGAGACAGCGGTGCAGGAGGCACCGACGACCATCGTGCTCACTCTCCTCGGGGACACCTTCTCAGCCACCCTCGACAAGGAAAGCAGCAGCAATGCGACCAATACGTCGGCGGCACGCGAGTTGCTCGGGGCGGTCGTGTCGACACGGGACGACGAGGGTGGTTGGAACGACGTCGTGCGGCCGCTGCTGCTCGCGCAGGGCACCCTTGTGCGAGACGGCCCGCGCCAAATCACCATAACAGTGCCGCGCGTGGCCAACTATTCGATCACGCGCCCGGAGACCGTCACACTCGCGGTCCCTGCCTCCGCCGTGGTCTCGCGCGTCGCTCCGCTCATGGTGCTTCCGAGCGTCGTGATCCGTCCCGAGCGAGGGGCGGCCTCGCTGAGCAGCGTGCTGCGTACCGAGTCGGATGTACGCGCGGGCGATGGCTCCATCATGCCGCCGCTGACGAATCGGAGATCCGAAGGGTTGCACGACACAACGAGACCGATGACGGCAGTGACGCTGAACATCACCCTGGACGGCGATGATTGGGATCCTTCCCTGCTGCAGTACGTTGAGGAAGAGTTTGAGGTCTGCGTGCACCCCCCACCTCCCAATGCGACCCTACCGGTCAACCTGACGAACCTGACGATGTGCGTGGCCAACGCAGCGACGCTGCTGCCTGCTTTCCCACTCGCCACCAATGAGAGCAACGCGACGTGCGCCTACGTGGGCAACGGCACCAACGTCTCCCTACCCTCGACCTGGGCATGGGGCTACCCGTGGCGACTGCAGACGTTCGTCCACGGCATCACTGGCGCCCCTTTGTTCAAGCCCTCGTGGGCCTCTCTGGCCATTGGGGGCGCCGACTGGCGAGCGGCGCGTGCCGAGGGACTTGAGGCCACGGACCGCGTCGAGGCGACCCATCGAGAACTCGAGCCCATGGGCGTGGGCGTACAGGACCTCGAGCGCCTGTTCGGCTTGGTCAGCGTGACCATAGACACGGCGACTACGATGGTCTCGATGGCTGGGCTGGACGCGTTAAGACAGATGGAGGCCGAACCAAGCTCGCTCGCATGGGCTGAACGGCAACGGCGGCTTTCGCCGCCCGCTTCGCCGCCGCCGCCGCCGCCGCCGCCGCCGCCGCCACTCGCCAACGCAGATTCGAATGCGACCATCGGAGAGTGCCAGATGTTCATCCGCCGCGTCTATTCAGAGTCGACGACGAAGCTCCTGGCGGGCATCGTGTCGGCGCGCCTGGAGGAGCATGGGTGGATGCGTGCAGTGCAGCCGAGGCTGAACGGTGACCTGCTGCGACGTAACGGCTCGACGGTGACGCTCACGCTGCCCCCAATGCCGCAGTACGATCTCGATGCGCCCGAGATCCTCTCGGTGAAGATACCGCGCGAGGCGCTCCGCTCGGGCCGTCCGCTCACGGTCAACGCGACCGTGAGCATCGCCGCGCTCGGCGGGCGCGTCTTTGTCTCGGGCAGCTTCGCCGAGACGCCCCTCGAGGAGGCACTGCAGATGCCGCAGCCGTACCACCTCATCTTCACGCTCGAGGAGGAGAAGTGGGATGAGGAGGTCGGCCTGGATGGGTCGGTCGCCTCGCACGCGATGCTCGAGCGCGGGCTCCAGAGCCAACAGGCAGAGCCCTTCGGCTTTGCCGCGGTCGTGCAGCCGCAGCTGAGCGCGCGTCACTTGACACGTCACGACGACTACACTCTCACTCTCACGTTGCCTGCCTTCCCCAGCTATGCCATCTCGGAGCCAGAGACGCTCATCTTCGTCATCCCCCCAGAGGCCGTCGTGTCGCGACAGCCGGTGGCCGCGAACGCGTCGCTCGTCATCATGCCGTCGCCCGGCTTCGTCACCCTCAACGGCTCCCTCATCGACCAGCTGAGCGAAGGCTTCATCATCGCGGGCGACCCGCCCCTCCTGCTCGACGTGACGCTCTATGGGGACACTTGGGCGCCCAACGTCACCGCGCACAACTCGAGCCTGCTGCGCGCGCTCGTAAGCGGCTTCGCCGCACTCACGCCACGCGTCGAGCGCTTCGGCGAGCGGCTCTACTACGGCAATGTGACGCTCGGCACCAATTACTCGGTGCAGACCTACCGGTACACGGGCTGGGACGACCAGGTCAGACCCGCGCTGCTAGTGAGCCTGCTCGACGAGCGCACCTTGCGCTTTGAGCTGCCGCCGGTACCCTATTACGACATCCTCGAGGTCGAGATTGTGCAGCTCGCGCTCGCGCCGGAGCTTGTGCGCTCGCGCAACCCGCCGAAGATCGAGCCGCTGTTGCGCGTGCAGCCAGCCTCGGCCGCCGCATATGGGAACGTGGTCTCCTTTGGCCATCGGAGTGAGTATGCGATCCAAAACCACTCGAGCGCCGAGCGCCGGCCGCTCCAGGAGCCCCCGACGCTAGCCCTCGTGCTGCACGGGGATCGCTGGGCGGCCTCCATCGGCACCGACTCGGATGCGACACGTGCGCTGCTCGCGGGCATCGTACCGGTGCAGGCGGAGCTTCACGGCTGGCTCCAGGTGGTGTCCCCGGCGCTCACCCACGACCACGTGTACCGCGATTCGGACAGTGTCTTGCGCATCGTCGTGCCGCGACTGCCTGAGTACAACATCTCGGTCCCTGAGACGCTGCGCATCGTGGTGCCCAATATCTCTGTGAGCTCGAACCAGAACCTGCCCGTGCCCTACGATGTGACCATCTTCCCGACGCCGGGCACCTTTTTTCTCGGGGGCGCCATGGTTGAGTCGGGCTCGGAGGTGGATGTGCGTGAGCGCGAGCTCAACCGCACGATCTCGGTGCATCTCGTCGATGACGAGTGGGACGACGCGATCCGAGTGGGGCGCGTGGCGTACGCGTTTGTCCGAGCAGAGGAGGCGCCCGTGCCGTCGATCATCGACGCGCTGATCGCCAGCCTCGCCGCGGCTCGGCCGCACCAGTCGGGCGGCTTCGACGAGCAGCTCGCCCTCAACCGCACTCAGATCCGGGTGCGCGTGCCCACGACGACGCAACTCGACCTCGAGCTGCCTCTCTTGCCAAAGTACGATATCGTGCGCCCGGAGACGATCTCTCTCAAGGTGCCCGTCGCCGCCGTCAAGACTCGCGGCGCCCCCACGCTGACGAAACCCTGGATCATCCGGCCGTCCGTGGGCGTGCTGAGCGTGCGCACGCGGCCCAACGGTTCGCTGCTGGTCGCCGTGCGGGATACCATCCTGCAGACGAATGGGACCACCTTCGTCTTCCAGATCGCCTCCGACGGGTTCGCCGAGGAGGTGGGGCAAGATACTGCGGAGAGCGTGGCGCTCATCGACGGCGTGCTCTCGAAGCAGAATGAGGCAAGAGGCTGGAACGCCATCATCCGCCCGACCCTCGACTACCGCTCACTGGCACGCTCGGCCGACGGCACGCGGGTCGAGATGCGAATCCCGATCTACGCGCAATACAATGTGCTCGCGCCCGAGACGCTCACGCTGCGTTTCGACTCGTCGGTGCTGCTCTCGGCCCAGGCGATCACGCTCAGCCAGACCATTGAGATCCTCGCCACCTCGGGCTACGCGACCGCGAGCGGCTCGCTCGCGCTCCAGGGCGGAGGCAACACGCCTAGCCAGCCTTGCTGCAACCGCGAGGACTTTGTGCAGGTGGGCGGCACGAACGTGGGCCAAGTCAATGCGCAGCGGCCGACACTCACGCTCACCCTGATCAACGATCTGTGGGAGCCCGGCGTCGAGTTCCACGGCTCGGTGCCGTTACGGGCGCTCACCGCCAACTTGCTCAGCAATGGCCGCGAGGAGAGAGGCTGGAACCGGATCGTGTGGGAGGCGATCACGTACGATCGGCGCACCGAGATCACGATGCAGAGTGTGCGCGGCGTGCGCGATACGCTCACCTTTCGGCTGCCGCCGCTGCCACAGTACCAGATCTTCACTCCCGAGGTGGTCGAGCTCGCGATCCCCGCCATCTCCGTCGTCTCGCGCAACGCGATGGTCGCATTCCCGTCGCTCCTGATCCGTGCGACCCCGGGCACCCTCAGCGTGAATGGCACCCTTGCGGACTCGCCCGTCGAATCGGTGCTGCAGTTCGGCACGTCGACGCTGCTCATCAACGCCGTGGGCGACCGTTGGGTGGACGCCTTCCGCACGCCTAACAGCCCCGAGGGGCGCCAGGCCGCCGACACACTTGTGCGAGGGCTGTGCGCCGGCAGCTGCAGCAGCAACACGAGCAGCTGGAACCGCGCCGTCACGCCGGCGCTCCTCGGGCTCTCCGGTGTGAACAACTTTAGCTTCGTCGTGATCACGCTCATCTCGAACGAGACGATCGAGCTCGCGCTGCCGCGCGTGAGCACGTACGACGTGCTCTTGCCCGAAGCGGTCGATCTGACGGTCCACTCCTCGCTGCTCATGTCCAACACGACGCTCGAGCTGCAAGAGGCCTTGACCATCGTGCCGACGCCCGGCTCGGCGCAGCTACGCGGCAGCGCGCTCACGAACCTGAGCGAGTTCCAACTCACGTTCAACCGCACCGTCGATGATCTCCGCCTCGAGATCGTGCTCAGCGCCGACTCATGGGTGGCGAGGTTGACAGCCAACATGCTCGCCGGCATCCTTCAGGGGATCGAGAGCTCGGGTACCGAGCGGTACGGCTGGAACAATGTGGTGCGCCCGAGACTCGCACCGTCCATGGCGCGGCGCGTCTCCGACAAAGAGCTGCACGTGCGGATCCCGTTCTTCAACGGTGACTACCAGATCAGCGTACCGGAGACCATCACGGCCACCATCCCCGTCGGCACGCTCGCCTCGAACCAGACGATCGTCGCGACGCCCTCGATCCGCATCCAGGCGATGCCCGGCTTTGCGACCATCACGGGGCCCATCCTCGGCACGAATGCGAGCAGCATCCGCGAGACTCGATTGCGCGAGGCGCCGATTAGGTTCAACCTGACACTGCGCAACGAGACGTGGCTCGAGGGCGTCGGCCAGCACGAGGAGGAGGGCGATATGCTGTGGGGAAACGTGCTCCTCACGCGCAAGCTCATCGAGGGGCTGACCGCGACCGGCCGTTGGGGCTCGGAGGCGAATGCGTGGGAGAGGATCGTACGCCCTGCGATGCTCGCGCTCAACCCGCCGCCCGTGTACCGCGTGGACGAGTACACGATGATCTTCGAGGTGCCGGCGGCGCCCTTGTACGACATCGAGGCGCCTGAGACGTTACTGGTGGTCGTCCCGCCGGAGGTTGTGCTGGCGGAGGCGGAGATCATCGCCGATCCCCCAGTGTTCATCAAGGTCGTCCCGGGCACAGCTAGGCTCGACGGCTCACTCGTCTGCCGCGAGCGTGGCTACTACACGGCCTTCGTAGTGCCCTCGCCGCCGCCGCCCCTGCCGCCGCCCTTTGTCGAGAATGTCTTCCTATCGCCGCCGCCTTCGTCGCCGCCCGCGATGCCCCCGGCTCCGACGAGAGCTGGCGGCATCAACCTCGGGTGCAACAACACGGAGAGGGGGGTGCGCAAATACACGCAACAACTGATCATCGAGCTGAGCAACGACAGCTACATCCCCATCCTGGCGAGCAGGCGTGGCGTGCCGCTGGGCGAGGCCGACATGGTCCTCGCGGGCCTCGTCGCCTCGTCGTGGCTGCACGCCAACCTCAACGTGTCGGAGCAAGAGCAGCAGCCGTTACTCGCCCGAGGGTGGAACCTCGTTGTTCAGCCGGCGCTGCGCGTGCTGCCGCCGCCGCCGCCGCCGCCGCTGCCGCCGGCGTTTCAGGGCTACAAAGTCACGCAGAACCCCGAGCTGTTCTACGTCGAAGGCGCCGTCATGGGCGGCGTCGTGGGCGCTCTCAACACCGTACGCATCTCGATCGCACCGAGCCCGTCGTATTCGATTTGGGTCCCGGAGACGCTCACCGTGAAGCTGCCGGCGACGGCCATCCTCTCCAATCACACGCTCGTCGCGATGCCGCCCCTTATCATCTGGGCCGATCCAGGCATCCTCGAGCCGCGTGGCGCCATCGTCGACGCGCCCTCCGAAACCACCCTCCAGCTCGGCGCGACCGTACTCGAGCTCAGTCTCGTGGGCGATCGATGGTCGCCAGAGGTCGCGAACATTGCATGCAACGCTTGCGACGAGGGCAATATCCCCGGCTCAAAGCCCAACGGACCGCGCCTCATGACGCCAGTACGGCCGCCGCCGGGGTGCCCCTGCCTCGCGGGCGACCCGAGCGCGTACTACGTGGATCATCACGCGAACGCAAGCTACCAATTTCTCGAGGCGCTCTTCGCGACGAGTGAACGTGTCGACCCAGGCAGCTGGAACTTTGTGATGCGTCCCCTCCTAATCGAACGCCGGCGCTTCCAGCCGGTGCTTTGGCGTGTAGATGATTTCACGCTCAATCTGACGCTGCCTCAACTCCTCACGTACAACCTGCGCACTCCTGAGACGCTCACGCTCGTCACGCCGCGGGAGGCGGTGCTCTCGGACCAGCCGATCACGATGCCGCCGATCAAGATCTTCCCGAAAAGGGGCCGTGCGATCGTCATCGGCACGCTGCTGCAAGGCGTCGACGAGAACATCATGCGCGACCGCGGGGTCGCCGATCAGCTTTCGCTAGTCATCACGCTCGTCAATGAGACGTGGGTCGAGAACCTCGGAAGCCCGGCAGCGCAGGCCGCCACGAATGCCTTCGGCGCGGGATTCCTCGCCGATGCCTCCAACACCAACCAATGCCAAGAGTTTGCTCGAGCGCCGCCCTCCGCACCACCCCTGCCACCACGCCCAGTCGGCGCGGTGGCGCCGCCGCCGCCGCCCTCCGTGCCGCCTGTCTGCATCAAGGGCGGGTGGATGGACACAGTGCGGCCGTTGCTGACGGGCCCGACCAACACGCTCCTCATGTTCCGCGATTCGGACACGACGATGCGCATCCTGATCCCCGCCATCCCGACATACGACATCTTCGCACCCGACATTATCAACATCTACATCCCGCCCGAGGCCGTCTTCTCCAACCAGCTGATCGTCGCGCCCACCCAAATCCGCATCGAGGCGACCAAAGGCCTGCTCTCCATCACCGGCGGCACCCTGGTCACCGACAACGCCGAGGCCGCCCTGCAGCGGCCGCAGTTTTACGGGGACGAGCGCGACGAGCTCACCATCCGGCTCAAGCTACGCTCAGATTCGTGGATTCCACAGCTCGGTTCCCCTTCGGCATGGGAGCAAGGTCAGGCGCTGCTCCGTGGGCTGCGGCGGCGTGCTGACCCCGATGGACGACCAGCGGAGCGAGACGGCTGGGAGACCGTGGTCACTCCCGCGCTCGTCGCCCGGTGCAACCAACTCGCGTGCACTGTGATCCAGCGGGTCAACTCCGAAGAGCTCATCATTCGAGTGCCGTCGGTGCCCGAGTACGACATCACCTACCCCGAGATCATCGAGATCGTCGCTCCTCGCCAGGCGGTCCTAACCGACAGAGCCATCCTGGCCTCCAACGTGCTCACCATTCGGCCGGCGCCCGGCACGGCGCACCTCTTCTTCCACTTTTTCGAGGAGAGCTCGCAGCAGATGGCGCTGCTCGACCCGGCGCTCGGCGGCACTCCGATCACGCAGGCGGAGATGATCGCAGCGAGCACGCTCCGAAGGCGCGTGGTCGAAACGATCGACGTGGTCAACGGCACCGACTACAACATCACCGTCAACCCCGGCCGCCCTCTCGTCCTCGTCCTCGACATCCGCAATGACACGTGGCGCGTCTCGGGGGTGCCTCTGACGATGACGGAGCCCATCAAGAATGCGCTCATCGACGGGCTTCGCTCCGAGAAAGCGGAGTGCACCGGATGGAATGCAGTCGTCGCGGCGCGCAGGGCGGAGATGGTCGCGGGCATCACGGTCCTCAGCCAGCATCGACTCTCTATCCGACTGCCCCCACTCGGCGGCGCATGCACTGCTCCGCCGTGTACGACGGCGCTCGGCTTTCAGATCCGTGTGCCCGAGACGATCTCGCTCACCGTGCCCGGCGTGGCCCTCACCTCGGCCGAGACGATCCCCACTGAACAGGAGGGCTACCCGCCCAACCGGCTCGTCCTCGCGCCCAATTCGGCGAGTCTTGAGAGCCGCGAGGTGCTCCCGCTCGTGAGTGGCCAAACTCGGACGGGCCAGCTACGCTACTTTTCGGAGCAGTGGTACACCTTCGATCCGGGTGCAGCGGCCAGTGCGGCGGTGCTGCGCGTCGATGTCGACTTCAACGTGCAGCAGTCGCGCTACGGCGCGCTCCACATGCAAATCTACGAAGACATGAGCCTGAGCACCATCCACTACTCTGGCTGCGCGGTCAGCTCCGGCTGCGGCGATGGGGTGTCGGTCGGCAGCAACGGGCGGAGCTGCCGGTGCGTGCGGAATGACTTGGCCGCCTCGCCCACGGCAACGCTCGTGCTCGACAAGGGGTACACCGTATTCGAGACGCCCTCGCTCGGGTACGCACCGGTAGCGGGTGGCTTGGGCTGCCAGAAGTTGACGCGCCGAATGTGGCTGTCCGTGCGCTGCGTCGTCGACGTCTGCGGCGACCAATGCCGCTATTCAGTCAGCATGACTGCGCTCCCGTATACCATCGACGACGGCTTCTCGCTGACGGCGCCGATCGCCGCCGGCGATTGGCACTACTTCCGCATTCCGCTGGGCACGTACGACATTCTCGACATGACTTTTGGCCGGCGCGGCGGATTTCCGCCAGGCGCGACGCCCGAGTACCGTGAACTGCTGCCGCCGACGCCCCCCTTGCCGCCCTTGCTGCCGCCGCCGCCGCCCCCGCCCTTCCAGCCGCCCAGGCCGCCGCCATCAGTCCGCCCACCGCCCGCGCGCCGCCGGCTTCTCCTCGTCGAGGACAGCGTCGAGAAAGAGGTCAGCAGTGAGAGCGGGGCGGCCACAGAGCTGGACGCGGAGCAGGAGCGCGAGAGGGGGGAGTGGGACCGGTGGGACGAGCAGCAGAAGCGCCTCGCTGAGCACGAGCCTTCGAGAGAAGCCCAAGGAAGCGATCTCGGAGGCGATCTCGGAGGCGATCTCGGAGGCGATCTCGGAGGCGATCT
>ENA-UOXK01000069-UOXK01000069.1-mixed-culture-metagenome-genome-assembly--contig:-NODE-69-length-69373-cov-7.411120_pt1 | contig 69373 bp, 58 predicted proteins | sample MGYA00238160_ERZ761638 | MGnify/ENA primary metagenome ERZ761638 (study PRJEB28912, sample SAMN08777098) | mixed culture metagenome | isolation source: Freshwater growth medium | place: USA...
AACTCGATGAAACCACCGCCCAGGGCGCCGCCCGCGAGACGGACGAGGAGGCCGGTGCCCAGATCGAGATCGGCCCGCTGTTCAGCCTGCTCAACGTGCGCCGCGTGGGGCAGGTTCACCTGTTCTACCAGGCCCGGCTGCTCAGCGACCAGTTCAACCCCGGCCATGAGACCATCGAGGCGCGCCTGTTTGAAGAGCACGACGTACCGTGGGACGAGATTGCGTTTCGCACCGTGAAGGAGACGCTGGAGGCGTACTTTGCCGACCGCAAGGCCGGGGCCATCGGGCTGCACTGCATCGATATCGACTGACGCTTGAAACGGGCTGCTCCCGATTCAGAGGCGGTCTCTACCGGCCGTGCCCTGGGTCAGCGGGTGGCCTGGCTGTCCAGCATGACAGCCCCCCCTGGCGGTGGCGCAGTCACCCGCCGATGCGCTCTTCCGCCGGAACCGGTGGGCCCGAGGGGTAGCCAGGGTCGGTGGTCACGGGCGGCAGCCGCCCGTCGCCTTGCGGGCGCTGCACGGGGCCACCGGGCCACGCAGGCGGTGGCACCGGCACGGGCGCGGAACCGTCACCGCCCCCAAACAGGCCGCGCAGCCAGTCGCGCATCGTGTTCAGCGGGGCATCGGCCGGTGGTGCCTCCGGCTGGGTCGCAAACTCGTCCACAAACCGGTCGGTGTTGCTGATCACCCTGGTGCGCAGCGCCTGCTGCATGAAGTCGCCCACCATGGGCAGTGCGCTGCGGGCGCCCTGCCCCCAGGCGTCGCTGCGCAGGGTGATGCGGCCATCGTTGAAACCCGCCCAGGCCCCGGCCACCACGCGGGCGTGCATGAGGATGAACCAGCCGTCGGTGTTGTCCTGCGTGGTACCCGTCTTGCCCGCCACGTCGGCCTGGATGCCGTAGCGCGAGCGGATGGCAGCGGCCGTACCCCGGTCTACCGCGCCGCGCATGGTGTTGCGCAGGGTTTGCGCCGCGCGGGGCGAGAACACCTCTTCGGCCACGGGCCTGGCAAAGGTTTCCAGCACCTTGCCGTGGCGGTCTTCGATCTGGGTGATGAGCACGGGCTCGATGTAGCGGCCCAGGTTCACGATGGAGCTGTAGGCCGACACCATTTCCTTGAGCGTGACCGGGCTGGTGCCCAGGGCCAGCGATGGCACTTCTTCCAGCGGCGACTGGCGCACGCCCAGTGCCCGCGCCACCTCCGCCACGCGGGCCGGGCCCACCTGCTGCATCACCTGCGCGGTGATGGTGTTCTTGGACAGCGCGAGGCCCTCGGCCAGCGACATCGGCGCATCACTGGGCGGGCCGCCATCGGTAGGTCGCCACACGCGGCCGCCACCCAGCGGGATCTCCACCGCGGTGTCCATCAGCACGTCATCGGGCGATGCCCCCTGCGCAAAGGCCGCGCCATACACAAACGGCTTGAAGGTGGAGCCCGGCTGGCGGCGGGCGGCCTGCACATGGTCGAACGGGTCCACGCCAAAGTCGCGGCTGCCCACCCAGGCCAGCACATGGCCGGTGACCGGGTCTTGCGCCATGAAGCCGGCCTGCACGCGCGTCTTTTCGGCGCGCAGCTTTTGCATGAAGCTGGTGTCAGCCAGCAGTGCCTTCAACACCTCGTCGGCCGGCTCGCCTTTTTCCACCGCCTCGCGGTACTGGGTCGTTTCACGCACCAGCGTCTGGATAAGCTCGTTGCCCGGCACCCAGCCGTTTTTCTGCGACCAAGCGGCATCGGCCACCGACTGCAACTGCCGCCCCTGCCGCGCCACGGCCTGGTTGGCAAAGGCCTGCAGGCGCGAGTCGATGGTGGTGCGGATCACCAGCCCGTCGGCATACAGGCTGTAGCCGTTGCTGTCGGCCCAGGCAATGAGCTGCTTGCGCAGCTGCATCGCAAAGTGCGGGGCCGGGCCCATCACCTCGGTCTGGCGCTCGAAGTTCACGCGCAGGGGGCGCTTTTGCAGGGCATCGAACTGCTTCTGGTCGAGTTTGCCGTGCTTGAGCATCTGCCCCAGCACCGTGTTGCGCCGGGAAAGCGCGCGGTCGGGGTTGAGCACGGGGTTGTAGTAGGCCGTGCCCTTGAGCATGCCGATCAGCGTGGCGCTTTCCAGCACGTTGAGCTTGTCGGCCGACTTGTCGAAATACGTGCGCGCGGCCATCTCGATGCCGTAGGCGTTGTACAGAAACGGCACGGTGTTGAGGTACGTCTCCAGGATTTCTTCCTTGGAGTACGAGGCCTCGATCTTGAGCGCGGTGATCGCCTCCTTGAGCTTGCGCGTGATGGTGCGCGAGCGGCCGATTTCCTCAGGAAACAGATTGCGCGCCAGCTGCTGGGTGATGGTGGAGCCGCCCTGCGGATCACCGCGCAGCGTGTGCACCACCGACGCCGCGGTGCGCCGCCAGTCCAGCCCGAAGTGGCCGTAAAACCGGTGGTCTTCGGTGGCGATCAGCGCGTCGATGACGTTGGGAGAGATCTGGTTCAGTTCCACCCATTCGCGGTTCGCCCAGCGGTACTCGGCCAGCAGTTTGCCGTCGGCCGACATGAGCTGCGCCGGCAGCTCGCTCTTGGCCTTGCGGATGTCGGCGGTGGACGGGGTGAACGGCACCAGCGCCAGCGCATACAGCAGCACCGCTGCAGGCCCGGCCAGCAGGGCCCAGCCCAGCACGGGGCGCAGCGGGTGCGGAATGAAGCTGAACCAGCCCGCCAGCCGGGTCTTGAAGGTCAGCAAGAGGGATGCCATGCGAATTCCTGCAATGAAAGGCTTGCGCCGGGTTCAACCGTGTGGGCTGTCGGGGTCATGTCACGTTCAGGCAGCGGGCCCGGCCAGCAGCGCCAGCATGCCCGCCTCGTCCAGCACGGGCACGCCCAGCTCTTCGGCTTTGGCCAGCTTGCTGCCGGCCTCTTCGCCCGCCACCACATAGCTCGTTTTCTTGCTGACCGAGCCCGCCACCTTGGCGCCAGCAGCCTCCAGCATCTCGCGGGCGGCGTCGCGGCTCAGGGTGGGCAAGGTGCCGGTCAGCACCACCGTCTTGCCGGCCAGCACCTGCAGGGCCTTTTCGGCGGGCGCGCCTTCGGGCCAGTTGACTCCACAGGCGCGCAGCTGCTCGACCACCTCGCGGTTGTGCGGCTGCTCAAAAAACGTATGCAGCGCCTGCGCCACAACGGGGCCCACGTCGTTCACCGCCAGCAGTTGCTCCACGCTCGCGTCCATGATCGCGTCCAGCGTGCCGAAGTGCCGCGCCAGGTCCTTGGCCGTGGCCTCACCCACATGGCGGATGCCCAGGCCGAACAGAAAGCGCGGCAGGGTGGTCTGCTTGGATTTCTCCAGCGCGGCCAGCACGTTCTGGGCCGACTTGTCGGCCATGCGCTCCAGCGCAATCAGCGACGTGAGGCCCAGGCGGTACAGGTCGGGCAGCGTGCGGATCACGTTGGCGTCCACCAGCTGGTCCACCAGCTTGTCGCCCAGGCCTTCGATGTCCATGGCACGGCGGGCCGCAAAGTGCAGGATGGCCTCCTTGCGCTGCGCGGCGCAGAACAGGCCGCCCGTGCAGCGGTGGTTGGCCTCGCTTTTTTCGCGCACCACATCGCTGCCGCACACCGGGCAATGGGTGGGCATGCGGAAGTTCTTCACGTACCCCGCCCGCTGCCCCGGCAAGACGCCCACGACTTCCGGAATCACGTCGCCCGCGCGGCGCACGATCACCAGGTCGCCCACGCGCACGCCCTTCTTGCGGATCTCGAACAGGTTATGCAGCGTGGCATTCGTGACGGTGACACCGCCCACAAACACGGGCGCCAGCCGCGCCACGGGCGTGATCTTGCCGGTGCGGCCCACCTGCACGTCGATGCCCTCGACCCGGGTAGCCATCTCTTGCGCCGGGTACTTGTGCGCCACGGCCCAGCGCGGCTCCCGGGTCTTGAAACCCAGGTCGCGCTGCAACTGGAGCGCGTTGACCTTGTAGACCACACCGTCGATGTCATAGGGCAGCGCGTCGCGGCTGGCGCCCACCTGCTGGTGGTACGCTACCAATTCAGTAGCACCCAAGGCAATGGATACCTGCGCTGCCACCGGAAAACCCCATGACTTGAGTTGCTGGAGCAGTTCGTAGTGCGTGCGGAAGTCTGGCCCGCCCTCGGCCACGGGTGTGATGGCACCCAGCCCGTAGGCAAAAAAGCTCAGCGGCCGCTGCGCTGCAATGCCCGAATCCAGTTGGCGCACCGCACCTGCGGCGGCGTTGCGCGGGTTCACAAAGGTCTTGCCGCCCGCTTCGCGCTGGCGCTCGTTGAGGGCGTCAAAGTCGGTACGGCGCATGTAGACCTCGCCGCGCACTTCCAACAAGGCCGGGACGCCGTGGGGCAAGGTCAGAGGAATCTGGCGGATGGTGCGGATGTTGTGCGTCACGTCCTCGCCCACCTCGCCATCCCCGCGCGTGGCGGCCTGCACCAGGCGGCCGTATTCGTAGCGCAGGCTCATGGCCAGACCGTCGAACTTGGGCTCGGCCACGTATTCGATGGCGGGGTCTGCTTCGCCCAGGCCCAGCTCGCGCCGCACCCGCGCATCAAACGCCTGCGCGCCCGTGGCCTCGGTGTCGGTCTCGGTGTGGATGCTGAGCATGGGCACCGCGTGGCGCACCGGGGCCAGGCCTTCCATCACCGCGCCAATCACGCGCTGCGTGGGCGAATCGGGTGTGATCAGGTCGGGGTGCTCGGCCTCCAGCGCCTGCAGCTCACGGAACACGCGGTCGTATTCAGCATCAGGGACCGAGGGTGCGTCCTGCACGTAGTACTCGTGCGCCCAGCGGTGCAGCTGATCTCGAAGCGCTTTTATTTTGATAGCAGCTTGCGCTTGACTGGTTTGCGCTGCAGCCGAAAAAAGATCCAAACTGTCGGTCATTTCAGTATCCGGGCTCGCATGCCAACGTGCGCAGCGCATGCCACTGGCGCGGCCCAGGCGGGGGACACCCAGCAAGGGCCGCCCCGCAGCGAAGGTGTCGTCCCCCTTGAGGGGGAAGACGCCGCAGGCGGCTCAGGGGGTGCTTCATGCTCAACTAAAAAGCCGCCGCGCCAGCACCGACCCCGCCGACAGCTCCCGCCCGTCGAGCTGGTCGTACAGCAGCTCCAGGTCGGTGGCGATCGGGTCCATGGCCATGGCGGGCAGCGGGTGGCCGTTCTGGTCGCACAGCACGCCGTCCATGCCCTGGCACAACGCCACCGCGATCTCGCGCAGGCGGGCAAAGGGCTGTTCGGCACGGTTCACCTGCGGTACATCCAGGCTCAGGGTCACGTCGCGGATGGCGGACTGATCCAGATCGTCGGCCAGCGCGGCCTGCGTGTCGTAGGCCAGCGTGAGGATGGGCGGCAGGCCCTGGGCGCTGGCGGGCAGCACCAAGCGGCCGGGCATGGCGCCCGCCACGAAGCCCAGGCGGGCGGCGTTTTGCTGCACGTAGCCGGGGCTCCACGCGGCCTGGCGGGCGCGCAGCATGAAGGCCAGCTGGGCATCGTGGTCGCCGGCAAACTGGTCCAGCTCGCGCGCGCGAGCCACTTCCTGCAGCATGTCGGGGAAATCGGGGGCGGCGTTGATGGCGTCGGCAAAGGCCTGCGCCTTCATCACGAATTCGGAGTATTCGATTTCGTTGAGCGCGCCCATGCGGTTGGCCAGCTGCACTCCCGCCTGGAAACTCTGGTAACGCTGGCCGGGCGCGGGGGTTTCCCACTGCTGCGTGGCCTCGTTCAGGCCTTCGATGGCAAAGGGCTTGCTGCCCGCGCGGCGCGTGGGGGGTAGCGCGGCCAGGGCCGCGTCGCCCGACACCAGATGCTCTGCCTGCAGCGGCGCGATCACGTCAATCAGCGGGTCCAGCCCCGGGCGGCGCTCCAGCGAAAACGCGGGCACGGGCATCTGCAGTGCCTCGGTAGGGTCCACCACATGGGCGGCCGTGGGCTCGCGCCCGCGGTCCAGCTCCTGGAACTCCTCGGGCGTGAGCGGCGTGCCGGTGGTCAGGCCCGTATCGAAACCCGGCTCCTGGCGCAACGCAGGCTCGCCCGTGCGGTCCAGCTCCGGGTCAGGCGGCAGCGCCCGCTTGGGCGCGTTGCGCCGCGTGGTCCAGGTGTTGTAGGCCACGATCAGGGCCAGCACAAGGCCGCCGATGATGGCCAGGCTCAGTTGCAAGGTGCTCATATCAAAAATTTAGGTCTAGTCGCGGCGCGTCGCACGAGCACGCCCCATGCGCGTGACGCCGCGCAAGGGCCGTCCCGCAGCAAGGGCGTCGTCCCCCTTGGGGGCTGAGGGCCGCGGCTCCAAGCCTGCCGACGCAGGCTTGGACGTGCCCGAAGAGCCGCCGACTCTGGCGGCGGTGCCGAGGCGCGAAGCGACTCAGGTGGGTATTCATACGTCGGCCATCGACAAGGCAGACTCCATGTCCACCGCCACGATGCGCGAGACGCCCTGCTCCTGCATGGTCACGCCGATCAGCTGCTCGGCCATTTCCATGGCGATCTTGTTGTGGCTGATGAACAGGAACTGCGTGCCCTTGCTCATGCTGGTCACCAGCTTGGCATAACGTTCGGTGTTGGCGTCATCCAGCGGCGCGTCCACCTCGTCGAGCAGGCAGAACGGCGCGGGGTTGAGCTGGAAGATGGCAAACACCAGCGCGATGGCCGTGAGCGCCTTTTCGCCGCCGGACAGCAGGTGGATGGTCTGGTTCTTCTTGCCCGGCGGCTGCGCCATCACCTGCACGCCGGAATCCAGGATTTCGTCGCCGGTGATGATGAGCTTGGCCTGCCCGCCGCCAAACAGCTCCGGGAACATGCGGCCAAAGTGGCCGTTGACGGTGTCGAACGTGCCGGACAGCAACTGGCGCGTTTCGCCATCGATCTTGCGGATCGCGTCTTCCAGCGTGTTCATGGCCTCGGTCAGGTCGGCCGTCTGTGCGTCGAGGAAGACCTTGCGCTCGCTGGCGAGCTTCAATTCATCGAGCGCGGCCAGGTTGACGGCGCCCAGCGCCGCAATCTCGCGGTGCAGGCGGTCGATCTCGCCCTGCAGGCCAGTCATGCGCACGTTGCCATCGGCAATGGACTTCGCCACCGCCTCCAGATCGGCCTGGTTGTCGGCCAGCAGCGTGGTGTATTGCTCCAGGCCCAGGCGCGCGGCCTGCTCCTTGAGCTGGAATTCGGTGATGCGGGCGCGCAGCGGGTCGAGCGCGCGCTCGAGCTGCATGCGGCGCTCGTCGCTGGCGCGCAGCTTGGTGGTCAGGTCGTCGTATTCGCTGCGCTGGGCCCCGAGCGCTTTTTCGCGCTCCATCTTCATGTCCAGTGCGGCCTGCAGCCCACCCTGCGCGGCGGCGTCGGACAGGCGGGCGAGTTCATCGCGGGCACGCTGCTCTTCGTCGGCCAGGGCCTTGGCCTGCTGGTTGGCGGTTTCGATGGAGCGGCTCAGCTCGCCGCGGCGCGCCTCCAGGCTGCGCTGCGAGAACGTGGCCTCCTGCGCCTGGCGTTCCAGCGTGCGCTGCTGCTCGCGGCAGGCGGCCAGCTTGCGTTCGGCCTCGATCACCTTGTCGCCCAGCTGGGCCTCGCGCTCCTGGCTGTCGGCCAGCTGCATGTCCAGCTCTTCAAACCGGGCCTCGGCAGCGACGCGGCGCTCCTGCAGGTCGGCCAGCTGGGCCTCTACCTCGGCCAGGTCGCCGTCGATCTGGGCACTGCGCGCACGGGTCTGCTCGGCCAGCTGCGTCAGGCGCAGGGTCTCGACCTGCAGCTCGTGGGCGCGGCTTTGTGTTTCGGTGGCTTCGCGGCGGGCCGCCACCAGGCGCTGGGATGCGTCGGCATAGGCCGCCTCGGCGCGCACAAGGGCGCTGCGCGATTCCTCGGCAATCAGGGCCTGGGCGCGCAGCTCCTTTTCGAGGTGCTCGATTTCCTGCGCGCGGGCCAGCATGCCCGACTGCTCCGAGTCCTGTGCATAAAAGCTCACGCTGTGCGCGCTGACCGAATGGCCGGTGGGCACGTAGACCGTTTCGCCCGGCTGCAGGCTGGAGCGGCGGGCCAGGGCTTCATCCAGCGTGGGCGCAGTGAAGCAGCCCTGCAGCCAGTCGGTCAGCACGGCGCGCAGGCCGGCGTCGTTCAGGCGCAGCAGATCGGACAGCCGGGCGTGGGGTGACGAGGCCTCCGGCTGGCCCGCTGCTGGCGCGCTATAGAAGGCCAGGCGCGCGGGTGGCGCGTCGTTGCCGCCCGAGCCCAGGAAGCCGCGCACCATATCGAGGCGCCCTACTTCCAGCGCGGCCAAGCGCTCGCGCAGGGCGGCTTCCAGCGCGTTTTCCCAGCCGGGCTCGATGTGGATGCGGCTCCACAGGCCCTGCAGCCCGTCCAGGCCGTGCTTGGCCAGCCAGGGGCGCAGCTTGCCGTCGGTCTTGACCTTTTCCTGCAGCGCTTTCAGCGCCTCCATGCGGGCCGACAGCTCGGCCTGGCGGGCGCTTTCGGTGTTGACGGCCTGCTGGCGCGTGCGGCGGTCGTCATCCAGCTGGGGCACGGACTCCTGCAGCTCGTGCAGGCGGGCTTCGGTGGTTTCGGCAATCTCCTGCGCCTCTTCCAGCTGTTCGCGAAGATTATTCAGGCGCGATTCATCGGGTGCGGCCAGTGCATCGCGGTCGGTGCGCAGGCGCTCAAAGCGGGCGTCCAGCTGGCGGCTTTGCTCGTCGATACTGCGCTGCTCGGCGGCCAGCACGCCAATCTGCTGCTGCACCTGCACCACGCTGCCGCGCTGCTCGGCGGTGCGGCTTTGCGCGGCGCGCAGGGCGTCTTCCAGGTCGGGCAGCTGCATGGCCTGTTCTTCGACCTGGGCGGCCAGCATTTCGGCGCGCTCTTCGGCGTCGACCCCCGCACCGGCCAGGTTTTCCAGCTCGATGTCGGCCTCTTCCTTGCGGGCCTGCCACTGCGCGATCTGCTCGGCCAGCTGCACCAGGCGCTGCTCCACGCGCTGGCGGCCTTCGACCACGTAGCGGATCTCGGCTTCGAGCTTGCCCACCTCGGCCGTGGCCTCGTACAACTTGCCCTGCGCCTGGTTGACCTTGTCGCCCGCGGCGTAGTGCGCCTGGCGGATGGTCTCGAGGTCGGACTCGACCGCACGCAGGTCGGCCATGCGTGATTCGAGGTCGTTCACCGCCTGCAGCCCATCGAGGCGCACCTTGGCCTGGTCGACCTCGGCGTCGGCGCGCTTCAAAAACCACAGCTGGTGCTGCTTGAGCGTGGCGTCGGAATGCAGGGTGTTGTAGCGGGCCGCCACTTCGGCCTGCTTTTCGAGCTTTTCGAGGTTGGCGTTGAGTTCGCGCAGGATGTCCTCGACCCGCGTGAGGTTCTCGCGCGTGTCCGACAGGCGGTTTTCGGTTTCGCGGCGGCGCTCCTTGTATTTCGAGACTCCGGCGGCTTCTTCGAGGAACAGGCGCAGTTCCTCAGGGCGGCTTTCGATGATGCGGCTGATGGTGCCCTGGCCGATGATGGCGTAGGCGCGTGGCCCCAGGCCCGTGCCCAGGAACACGTCCTGCACGTCGCGGCGGCGCACGGGCTGGTTGTTCAGGTAGTAGCTGCTGGTACCGTCGCGCGTGAGCACGCGGCGCACCGCGACTTCGCCGTACTGGCCCCACTGGCCGCCGGCGCGGTGGTCGGAGTTGTCAAACACCAGCTCCACGCTGGCGCGGCTGGCCTGCTTGCGGGTGGTGGTACCGCTGAAGATGACGTCCTGCATGGACTCGCCACGCAGCTCGCTGGCCTTGCTCTCGCCCAGCACCCAGCGCACCGCATCCATGATGTTCGACTTGCCGCAGCCATTCGGCCCCACCACGCCGACCAGTTGCCCGGGCAGCATGAAATTGGTGGGTTCGGCAAACGACTTGAAGCCGGAAAGCTTGATGGAGGTAAGACGCACGGGTCAGTGGCTGGGCAAAAAAGGCGGGGTGGCGGTTTGCCGGCAAGCCCCGGGCAGCGCCCCGCGGGGGCGCCCTGTAGGGCAAAGCGGGAATGATAACGCCCCGCCCGGCGCGGACCGGCACTCACCCGCCCGGGCTCGGGTGTTTGCAGACGTGCGGGCGAGTTCCAGGCATAAAAATGGCTCCAGCGCTTGCTGCATATACCTTCTTCGCTATTATTTTCGTTGCAGCCCTGGTCGGCCGAACGTCCTGCATACCGCAGACGCGCCCCCTGCAGCGGCTGCGCTCGGCGTGAGCCCGAGGGGCCAGCGGCAGACGCCGGAGGTCAGCGTCGCGCAGACGCCTCGGCATTGGTGCGCAGCACCATGGCTTCGAATTCGGCCACAGGCACCGGTGCGCTGAACAGGTAGCCCTGCCAGGCGTGGCAGTCGTTGCGCTCCAGGAACCCGCGTTGCGCCTCGGTTTCCACCCCTTCGGCAATCACGCGCAGGCCCAGGCTGGTGCCCAGGGCCACCACGGTGCGGGCAATGGCCGCGTCATTGGGGTCGGTCAGCACATCGCGCACAAAGCTCTGGTCGATCTTGAGCTGGTCCAGCGGCAGGCGCTTGAGGTAGCTGAGCGACGAGTAGCCCGTGCCAAAGTCGTCCAGCGAGAAACCCACGCCATAGGCCCGCAGCTGGCCCATCTTGTCGATGGTGTCTTCCACGTCGGCCAGCAGCAGGCCCTCGGTGAGCTCCAGCTTGAGGCGTCGGCCGTCGCTGCCCGAGCCCGCCAGCGCCGCCAGGACCTGCGGCACGAAGCCCGCTTGATGGAACTGCCGCGGGCTCACATTCACGGCCAGGCTCAACTGCGCAAAGGCCGGCTGCCGGGACCAGCGCGACAAGGTCTGGCAGGCCGACCGAAGAACCCATTCCCCCAGCGGAAAGATGAGGCCCGTGGCTTCGGCCAGCGGAATGAACTCGGTGGGAGAAATGAACCCGCCCTGCGGATTCCGCCAGCGCAGAAGCGCCTCGGCACCCGTGATGCGACCATGGTCGATTTGCGGCTGGTAGTAAAGCTCGAACTGCCCTTCGGCCAGGCCGGCGCGCATGTCCAGCTCCATCGCCGCGCGGGCGCTCACCGTCGCCTGCACTTTCGAGTCATAAAAGCGCAGGGTGTCGCGCCCCGCATCCTTGGCCTGGTAGAGCGCCAGATCGGCGCGCTTGAGCAGCTCGTCGGCTGTTTCCTGGGTGCCGCTGAAGATGGCTGCGCCCATGCTGAGCGAACTGTGGTGGGTTTCGCCATCGAGCAGGTAGGGCTGGCGCAGCGTCTTGAGGATGCGCTGGCCCACCTCTTCGGTGCGGTCTGCTGCCTGCTGGGGATCGTCGCCCAGGTCTTCCAGCACCACCACAAACTCGTCGCCACCCTGGCGCGAGACCGTGTCGTCCTCATGCACGCAGCCGCGCAGCCGCTCGGCCACCTGCAGCAGAAGGTTGTCGCCCTGCTCGTGTCCGCGGGTCTCGTTGAGGGTCTTGAAGTTGTCCAGGTCGAGCAGCAGCAGGGCGCCGCTGCGCTGATGGCGGGCGCTTGCAGCCAGCGCCTGGTGCAGCCGGTCCATCAGCAGCCGGCGATTGGGCAGCCGGGTCAGCGGATCGTAGTACGCCAGCGAATTGATCTCTTCCTCGGCCGCCTTGCGCTGACTGAGGTCCTGCAAGGTGACGATGCGCCCGCCATCGAGCAGCACTCCGGAGATTTCCACAGGGCGGCGCGTTCCGTCGGCGCAGGTGATGGTGTATTCCATGACCGGGACCACACCCTCCCCGTCCTTGGCCTGCTGGTCCGCGTGCAGCCACAGCGACCGTGCCGCACGGCGCTCGAGCGCATCGGGAAACGCGCGCTTCCACCACTGGCCTGCGGTCGGCGCCTCGGCTTCGGTGTAGCCGCAGATCTGCACATAGCTCTGGTTGCGAAAGCTGATGTGGCCGTCAGGCTGGATCAGGCACAGCCCGATGGGCAGGCGCTGCAACACGCTGCGCAGGCGCCGTTCGTTGGCACGAAGGTTGGCCTCCATCAACTTGCGCGAGGTGATGTCCTGAACCACGGCAATATGGTGACCGGCTGCCGAGCCCGGCATCCACATCGGCGTAGCGGTCAAATCCACCCACACGGCATGCCCGTTGCGGTGCAGGTAACGCTTTTCCAGCCGGCATTCGGGGACTTCGCCCATCCTCATCCGGTGCAGTTGCTCCGCATTGGTGTCGAGGTCATCCGGATGGGTCAGCGCCTGGTAGTGCATGCCCTGCATTTCCTCGGGCGTGTACCCCAGGATCTGGGCATAGCACTGGTTGACCCGGATGAAACGGCCGTTGGCGTCCACCTGCCCGACGCCCACGGTCGTCTGGTTGAACAGCGCCTGGAAGCGCTGTTCGCTTTCGCGGCGAGCGTCCTCGGCGTCTTGCGCGCGGGCCACCGCCGACGTGCGCTGCCGTACGAGCAAGCCCACCGTGGTGGCCAGCAGCAAGGAGATCAAGGTGCCCGCCAGGCCGGCCAGCCAGGGGAGCCGGGATTCTTGCCGTGACAGGAAAGACTGGGTGGGATGGAACGTGAGGCGCCAGCGGCGGTCGTGCACGGACAACTGCCGCACATAGGGCTCTGCACCTGGCATCGCCGAGCCCGTAGCCGACACGATGGGGCGCTCGATGCCTTCACCGCCGCCGCCGCCACCGTCGCCCGGGCCCACGTCGGATATAGCCACGGTGATGCCCTGGAGCATGCCCTGCCGCTCCATCCCCTTGACCATGTCGTAAACCCGAATGGTGGTCGCGGCAGCACCGAGAAACCGGCGCTCCGGGGTGCCGGCTGTCGGGTCGAAGACGGGCACGCGGATGACGATGCCCGCCCGGTGGTCGTCTTCCTGGATGAGATCAAACGGCGCAGACATCACGGTGCGACCGCTGTCGCGCGCGTAGTGCATGGCAGCCAGGTTGGTGGGCTGGGCGCTGATGTCCAGGCCCAGGATGGACAGGTTGCTCTCCAGCGGCCAGATGTATTCCGCCACGAAGTACTCCGTGCGCTCGCCCGGTGGATGGATGGCGAAGTCCGGAAACCCTTTCGGCGAGAGCGAGGTGTCGCTGCGTACGCGCTGCTCGTAGGCAGCCTTGTCGGCGGCGGGAACCCAGCGGGTGAACGAGAGGCTGCGCACGCCCGGATACCGCTGGCCCACATCCATCTCGCCGGCCACACGCTCGAAATCCAGGCGCGAAAGCATCGGATTGGCGGTGAACAGGCTGCGAAGGGCCAGTACCACCTCGGTGTTGCCGGCTATCCGCTGGCCCAGGGCCTCGGCAAAAGAGCGCGCCTCCTGGACAAAACGGCCGTGCCCGATCTCTCGCGTCGAGCTGGCCTGCTGCACCACCAGCCAGGCCGTGAACACCAGGCCGAGCGCACCCACGGCAGCACCGGAGAACCAGTGCAGCCAGCGGCCAGAAGCAGGCGGGGCGTGCAAGCGCGATACGTCAGGAGCCGTCAGGGGAAAACCTCGGTAGCACATCCAGCCGGGCTGGCTGGAGATTGGAAATAGGATCGAACTGCCAACAGGCAACGCAGCGTATCAGCAAACAACTGTGACGACATACAACGTTTGGTTACTGTCAGGTTGTATATAGAAATGCCGTTGAACGCAATCGGGTAATGCTCTGACTGCTATCAAATTAGAAGTACAAAAAGCCCTGTCCTGCGACAGGAGTCGCCGCGTCGGGGGGACGCCGCGCGCGAGAAGACGTGGTTTGGGCGCAAAAGTGCTGCGCTCACGCAACAGTCTTGCGGCCATGGGACCTGTTGGCGCGCAAGCGTCAGGGCGTGCGGGGACACAGGGCGCAAAATCAAGCGCTGTTTCTGCTCAGCTCGGGATGTCCTGCACAACCTTCGCGCGTCGGAGAGGGTGCGGATCGGGATGGGCCGCGGCGCTCAATTGGCGCGTGATTCGCGCAGGGAATCCCTCGCATCCAGGCTGACCCATGCAAGACATATCCTCTTTGAACGTCGTGGACCTGCTGCTTGATGCAGTGTGCATGGTCCGGGCCGACAGCGAAATTGTGTTCGCGAGTGCAGCCTTCGAACGCATCTTTGGTTATGCGCCCGCAGAAGTCATTGGCCGGCGCATGCTGGAGATGGTGCATCCGGACGACCGGGCCGCCACCCAGGATCAGGCGCGGCGCGTGACCGAAGGCGACCTGCAGCTGCAGTTTGAAAACCGCTACCTGCGCAAGGACGGCAAGATCGCCCACATCCGCTGGACGGCCCGATGGCTGCCAGAACAACAGGTGCGCCTTGCGGTGGCACACGACATCACCGAGCGAAAACGCACCGAATCCGTTCACGCGGCGGTCCATGCCATTTCGGAGGCCGCCCATGGCGCACAGACCATTCCCGAACTGTGTACACGCATCCACGAAATCATTGGCGGGCTGCTCCCGGCCCCCGACTTCTCGGTGGCACTGCGCGACCCTGAAACAGGGCGGCTGGCGGTGCCCTACCCGGCGCTGCCCGCACCATGGGACCCTGCGCTCGATGCAGCCCGCTTGGCGCTGCACCATGAGATCCTGAACTCGGGGCGGCCGCTGCTGCGGCACGATGACACAGCAGACAGTGCCGCCCGGCCGCAAGAGCGCCCGGAGGCAGGCCCACACGCGCTTCGCCCGCAGTGCTGGATGGGGGTGCCCCTGCTCACATCCCAGGGTGCAACGGGGGCGCTGCTGCTGCGCAGCACGGACAACGCCAGTCGATATGACGAGCGCGACCTGGAATTGCTGCAGTTCGTGTCCACCCAGGTCGCTGCCGCCGTGGAGCGCACGCAGATGCTCGGGCATCTGGAGCATCTGGCGCGCTACGACCATCTTACGCATTTGCCCAACCGCCAGCTTTTCATGGACCGCCTCAAGATGGCGCTGGCACGCGCCCGGAGCGAGCGCCATCGGCTGTCGCTGCTTTTCATTGATCTGGACCGATTCAAGTCCGTGAACGACAGCCTTGGCCATGCCATGGGCGACCTGCTGCTGCAGCGCGTAGCCCAGCGGCTGCTGGAATGCGTGCGCGGCTCGGACACCGTGGCGCGGCTGGGCGGTGACGAGTTTGTCGTGCTGCTGGACAACGGCGAGGCGCGCGAGCACGCCACGCTGGTAGCGCAAAAGATCCTGGCGTCCTTCGGCCATCCCTTCGACCTGGAGGGCACCAGTGTCGCGATGCGTCCCAGCATTGGTGTGGCGTTCTTCCCGGACCACGGCGCGGACGAACACCGTCTGCTCGGCCGCGCCGACCACGCCATGTATCTGTCCAAGAAACAAGGCGGCAATCAGGTGCGGGTGGCGGCTGCGCCACCGCCCGCCGCGGCTGACTGAACGCGGGTCGGCGCGCCGCAGCATGCTGCTGGGCCGCGCCCCAGCGAATCCGCCCCGGCCCAAGGGCTAATGCGCGGCCTGCGAGAGCGCTGCACAATCGCGCCGGCCCACGAACCAACGCGTGGCGCCAACCCCCCTCATCTCTACCCAGCCGCCCAGGCCCACCGCCCATGCTCTACAACCTGCTCAAGCTCACCCACGTCCTCTCGATCATCGTGTGGATCGGCGGAATGGTGTTTGCCCATTTCTTCCTCAGGCCCGCGGCGCTGCAGCTGCCTCCGCCCGAGCGCCTGCGGCTCATGCAGGATGTGCTGCGCCGATTCTTTGCGGGCGTTGCCGTCGCCATCGGGCTGGTGCTGGTCACCGGGCTGTGGATGATCGGCCGTGTGGCCAAGCAGGCCGTGCAGTCGGGGGGCAGCTTTGCGATGCCGCTGGACTGGACCCTGATGGCCGCCCTGGGCATCGTGATGATGGCGATCTTCGGGCATATCCGTTTTGCCCTGTTCAAGCGCCTGACGCGCGCCGTGGCTGCATCGGACTGGGCCACGGGCGGGCAGGCGCTGGCCAGCATCCGCACCTGGGTGGGCGTGAACCTGGCCCTGGGCGTGGCCATCGTGGCCATCACGCTGCTGATGTGAACACGGCCCCCTGACGGGGGCCATTGCAGCGCGGGAATACACGGGCGCGCCGCCCGGCCCAAGAACGTGTTTACGATCGGGAATTCAGGAGCCTGAATTTGCCTTTGTTCCGTTTTTTCGAATCCCGCGTCACCCCCTACCCTCCTGGCGAACCCGCCCTGCCACCCCAGGGCTTCATGGCCTTTGTATGGGCCTGCACACGCGGCGTGCGCCGCCCCGTGGTGCTGATGGCCGTGCTGTCGGCCGCCATCGCCATCTATGAAGCCGCCCTGTTTGCCGTGCTGGGCCACCTGGTCAACTGGCTGGGCGAAGTGGCCCCGGCCCAGTTGTGGGCCGAGCGCCGCGGCACCCTGGCGCTGATCGCCGCCATGCTGCTGGCCAGCGTGGCGCTGGTGGCCCTGCAGACCAGCGTGAAGCACCAGGTGCTGGCCATCAACCTGCCGCTGCGCCTGCGCTGGAACTTTCACCGGCTGATGCTGGGCCAGAGCATGGCGTTCTATGCCGACGAGTTTGCCGGCCGCATCACCACCAAGATCATGCAGACCGCGCTGGCCGTGCGCGACATGATCTTCACGACCACCGACGTGGTGATCGGCATGGGTGTGTACCTGGTGACCATCCTGGTGCTGCTGGCCGGGTTTGACGCGCGCCTGCTGGTGCCGTTTGCTGCGTGGATGGTGGCCTACGGCCTGGCGTGCTGGTACTTTGTGCCGCGCCTCGGGCAGGTGGGCAAGGCACAGGCCGATGCGCGCTCGGTCATGACCGGGCGCATCACCGATGCCTACACCAACATCGCCACCGTGAAGCTGTTCTCGCACACCCGGCGCGAGTCGGAATTTGCCCGGGCGGCCATGGACGCCTTCAAGCTCACGGGCTATGCGCAGATGCGGCTGGTGAGCCTGTTCGAGATCGTCAACCAGGCCCTGGTGGTGGCCATGATTCTGGGCGCCTGCGGCACTGCGCTGTGGCTGTGGTCGCTGGGCGAGGTGGGTGCGGGCGCGGTGGCGGCCGTGATCGCCATGACGCTGCGGGTGTCGGGCCACGCCCACTGGGTGATGTGGGAGATGGCCACGCTGTTCGAGAGCGTGGGCACCATCCAGGACGGCATCAACACCCTGACCCGCCCGCGCACGGTGGTGGATGCGCCGGGCGCCCAGCCGCTGGCGGTAACCCGCGGCGAGGTGCGGTTTGAGGACATGACCTTTGCCTACGGCGATGGCGCCCCGGTGATCGACCGGCTCAACCTCACCATCCGCCCGGGCGAAAAAATCGGGCTGATTGGCCGCTCGGGCGCCGGCAAGTCCACGCTGGTCAACCTGCTGCTGCGCTTTCACGACGTGCGCGCGGGCCGCATCCTGATTGACGGGCAGGACATCGCCCAGGTCTCGCAAGACAGCCTGCGCCGCGCCATCGGCATGGTCACGCAAGACACGTCATTGCTGCACCGCTCGATGCGCGACAACATCCTGTATGGCCGCCCCGATGCCAGCGAGGCCGACCTGCACCAGGCCGCCGAACGCGCCGAGGCGGCCAGCTTCATCGCCACGCTGACCGACCTGCAGGGCCGCACCGGCTACGACGCCCATGTGGGCGAGCGCGGCGTCAAGCTCTCGGGCGGGCAGCGCCAGCGGGTGGCCATAGCCCGCGTGATGCTGAAAGACGCGCCCATCCTGCTGCTCGATGAAGCCACCAGCGCGCTCGACTCCGAGGTGGAAGCCGCCATTCAGCAGAGCCTGGATGGCCTGATGCAGGGCAAGACGGTGATCGCCATCGCCCACCGCCTGTCCACCATCACCGCCATGGACCGCCTGATCGTGATGGACCAGGGCCGCATCATCGAAGAAGGCACCCACGCCCAGCTGCTGGGCCAGGGCGGCGTGTACGCGCGGCTGTGGGGGCACCAGAGCGGAGGCTTTCTGGGCGAGAGCGACGACGACTGAGCGGCACAATCCGGGGCAGCCCCGGCCGGCCGCGCCTGTGCCGCCCCGGCTGGCGATTCGCACCACTTTCCGGAGCCCCACTGCCATGATCCCTGCCCCCGCCATCCAGCTTGACCTGCCCATCCCCACCGGCGAACAGCTCAAGGCGGCCCGCGTGGCCGCCGGCCTGAGCCAGGCCCAGGCGGCCGAGCTGATGGGCTACCCGCTGCAGACCGGCAGCCGTGGTGGGGTTCAATCGCGTACCTGGCAGGCGCTGGAAAGCAGCAGCGACGAGCGCAACATGCAGGGGCCGGCGTTTGCGCTGTTCCTGCTGCTCACCGGCCAGCACCCGGACTACTGCCTCACACCCCGCCACGCCCAAGCACCCGCGCCAGCGTCTGCAGGCTGAGCGGCGCCAGGCAAGCCCCGGCGGGCACCGGGCAGGTTTTCAGGCCCAATTGGGCTTTAGGGCTTGCCTTTATTGCCTGTACTGCTATGTATTTTGATGAAACCAGCCACAGCAGTCCGCATGGCACGCGCCCCCACACTGGCAATACCACCCCGATTGGCGCAAAATGCGCCAATCAGGAGAACCCCATGGCCACCACTGCTTTCGCCTCCGTCAAACTCCCCAGCGCCCTGGTCGAACAGGCGCGCCAGGCGGCGCAGCCCATGCGCCGCTCGGTCGCCAGCCAGATCGAGTACTGGGCCACGCTGGGCCAGATCGTCGAGCACACCGGCCTGAGCGTGCCCGAGGCGCGCCTGGCCATCGAGCAGTACGAAACCGCCGCGGCCCAGCGCCAGCAGGCCACCGCGCCCACCTCGGTCGATGCCCTGACCGCCCGTCTGCTGACCGCCCAGGCCCGCGGCACCCTGGCCCAGCGCGTGCGCGGCGTGGTGCTGGAAAACCAGGCCAAAGCCAGCGCCTGAGATGGCGCCACGCAAGGCCGGCCTGGCCGGGCCGCCCGACGGCTCCGCGCCGCCCCAGGCCGCACCCCTGTGGTTTCACCTGCTGGCGGGCCCCAACGGTGCCGGCAAATCCACGCTGTACCGCGCCCTGGTGCGCGAAGGCATCCTGGGCCCGCCGCTCGAATTTGTGAATGCCGACCTCCACGAGGCCAGCCACCTGCAGCACATCGCCGACCGCCAGGCCCGGTCCGAAGCCGCCCGGCAATGGGCCGACGCCCGCCGGGCCGAGCTGCTGGCCAGCCGCACCCCGTTTGCCAGCGAAACCGTGTTTTCGCACCCCTCCAAGCTGGGCCTGATCGAAGACGCGCAGCGCCTGGGCTACACCGTGGCGCTGCACATCGTCGCGCTGGATGACCCCACCCGCCTGCCCGCCCGTGTGGCCCAGCGCGTGCGCGAGGGCGGCCACCCCGTACCGGCCGAACGCATCCTGGCGCGCTACCCGCGCACGCTGCAGAACCTGGCCCAGGCAGTGCGCATTGCCGACGTTTCCTACCTGTACGACGGCCAGGACATCGACCGCGGTGGCCCGCAGCTGGTCGCCGTGCGCACACCGGCGGGCACCACGCTGCTACAAGACCCGCCGCCAGACTGGGCTGCGCGCATGCTGGCCGGGTAGACGCAGTGCACGCGCACTGCCGAAATCTGCCCCCCAGCCGCCACCCGCGCCCTGCCGGCCCCATACTGGGCCACCCCTTTCAACCCAAGGAAACCCATATGAGCCTGCTGATCCGCGACACGTCGCCCAGTGAAAAACGGGGCAATGCGATGGCAGCAGCCCTGACCCGCGAGCAGCTGGAGTACGCCATCCAGATTGTGAAAACGGTAGCCCCACAGAGCGCAGGCGATGGCGCGCTGATCGGCGCGGTGGTGCAAACCATTGCGATGAACTACGCCGCCGTGCCCCAGCCCAACCGATAGGCACGCCACGGCGCGGCGCGCCCGGGACGGTCGCGGCAAACATTGAGGCCTCTCAGGCTTTTAAGGCCTTCAGGGCACGTCTATATTGGTTTTTTAGCTATTTAAATCATAGCAAATCCCGGCTGGCCCAGGGCTTGGGTCATGGCTTGGGGACGCACGGTATCCCACGCCGGCTGTCGGAATCAGCCGACCGCGGCGCGGGCGGGCGGCCTGCTGGGGCATGGCATGGCCGCCCGAACAATGCAAACACCGCAACACAACAAGGAACATGCCATGTCGCTCTCGCTGATTCTCCTGATCGTACTGATCCTCATCCTGATCGGCGCACTGCCTACCTGGGGCCACAGCCGGTCGTGGGGCTACGGGCCCAGTGGCGGGATCGGCCTGGTCGTGCTCATCCTGGTGGTGCTGCTGCTCATGGGCAGGATATAGGGCCCAGCCGACGCCAGCCATGCGCTGGCGGCGCCGCTGACCGGCCTCCCGTCGCACTGAAAAAGGTCCTTTCGAGGACCTTTTTCTTTGGGCACAGGGCATCACGTTCGCGTCAACGACCCCGTCTCTGCACTCGCTTTGTCAATCCCCCTTGGTGCCAACTTTTTCATATTTAGTTCTATTTCGGTAGTAAATCAGGAGAAAAGTCACTACTATTGACAATTAAATCAGCAAAAACGATTGAATTTGCGCCATATGAAACCTTCCCTGGAGCCTTTCAGCGACCTGCGCCAATTCCAGATTCGCCTGATGAGCGGGTTCTTGCTGTGCACCGTGGGGATTGGATTCATTCTTTTTATCGCGGGGCTCGTCGGGCTGATTCCCACACCGCCATCGTGGAACGCAACGCTGCTGGGCGGCAACGCCTTGATGACTGCGTTGTGGTGGGCCCTGCGCCGGTTCCCTGGCAGCTACGTGCCCATTGCCATCTTCCAGATGGTCAACGCCCTGATCCTGTGCACGTACGCCCTGTGGCAGCCCCTGGGGCACGAGCTGCGCATCATCTGGTACACGGTGGGTGTGGGTACGGCTTATCTGCTGCTCGGGCGCACAGCCGGCGTGATCTACACGGCAGCCTCGCTTGCGGTGGTGGTGTTGAGCAACCACACCCAGCCCATCCCGTATTCAAGCCACGCAGTCATCGTGTTCTGCCTGGCGGTGACGCTCAGCAGTGCGGGCTTTTACCTGCTGGTGGGCCATGGTTACCAGCTTTATCGCCGACTGTCCGACCGCGAGCAGATGTTCACGCTGCTGACGCACAACGCGGAAGAGGTGATCTGGCGCATCAACCCCGATATGACCGTGGCATACGTCAGCCCGGCCGATGAGCGGGCCCGCGGATTTGCGGCGGGCGAGGTGATGGGACGGCCGATCTCGGAGGTGCTGGCGCCGGAGGGCATTGCAGCGCTTGACGAAGCACTACGCAATCAAAAGAGCTTGGTGACGCTGCCCATGCGCTGCAAGAACGGTGGTGTGCGCTGGTTTGAGATGTCGGGCCGGGTGTACCACGATGCGCTGGGCCAGCGGGCGGGCTACCACAGCATTGGCCGCGACGTGACCGAGCGACGCGGGCTTGAGCAGGCCCTGCAGGCCGAGCGCAACCTTCTGGAAGCGCGTGTGAAAGAGCGCACCGCCGCCCTGTCGGTGGCCAAGGAAGCCGCCGAGGCAGCGCTGCGCACCAAAAGTGTCTTTCTGTCCAACATCGGCCACGAACTGCGCACACCCATGACGCTGATCCTGGGCACCACCGAACTGGCGCACAGCCGCACGCGGGACGAACGGGTCAAGCCCATGCTGCAAGGCGTGATGGACGCCGCCAGGGGCCTCATGCGCCTGCTCAACGACCTCATCGACCTGGCCGTGCTGGAGTCGCGCCAGGTAGCCTTCAAGTTCTCGACCTTCTCCATGCCCGAACTGGCCGCCAGCGCCGTGGCGCTGATCGAGCCCCTGGCCCGCGAGAAAGGCCTGAGCGTGGCGCTGGCAACCGGCGCGGATGCCGACCCGGCACTGCAGGTGGGCGACCCCGAGCGCATCCAGCAGGTGCTGGTGAACCTGCTCGACAACGCGGTCAAGTTCAGCCCCGCAGGCCACATCCAGCTGCACGCCGAGATGTCGCAGGACTCGGGCCCGACGCAGGTATGGACGCTGAAAGTGATCGACCAGGGCATCGGCATTGCACCGGCGGACCAGGAGCGCATCTTCACGCTGTTCGAGCAGGTCGATGGGGCTTCCACACGCGCGTTTGAAGGCGCGGGGCTGGGCCTGGCGCTGTGCAAGCGGCTGGTCGAAGGCATGGGCGGCAGCCTGGGGGTGCACAGCGAGCCCGGCCGGGGCAGCTGCTTCTGGGTGAAGCTGCCGCTGGCCAAGGCCGGCTGAACCCGCCGGGCCCCGCCCAGCGAGGCAGCCCCCGCCTATCGCACCGCACCTGGCAGCAGCAGCCCGTGCTGCGCCGCCACCGCCTCGCGCAAGAACGCCCAGGTCACCTGCATGCGCGCAAAGTGCTTGGCTTCTGACGGCATGCTCATCCAGAAGGTGCGCGTAAACCGCCCCTGCTGCGGCAGCACGCGCGCCAGCACCGGGTCGCGGTCGGCCAAAAATGCGGGCAGCACCGCCAGCCCGGCGCCCGCGCGCACGGCCTCGTACTGCGCGGTGATGCTGGTGCTGCGAAACGCAAAGCGCTCGGGCCGGTGCAGGGCATCGAGAAACTGCAGTTCCTTGGTGAACAGCAGGTCGTCCACGTAGCTCACGAAATCATGGTGGCGCAGGTCTTCGGGCGTGGCCACCAGCGGCTTGCGCGCCAGGTATTCGCGCTGGCCGTACAGGTAGAGCGTGTAATCCGACAGCTTGCTCACGATGACCGAGCCGCGCGTGGGCCGCTCCAGAGATATCACGATGTCGGCCTCGCGACGCGACAGGTTCACCATGCGCGGCAGGGCCAGCAGGTCCACCGACAGGTGCGGGTGCCGGCGCGTGAGCTGCGCCAGCTGCGGCGCCAGGATCAGCGTGCCAAAGCCCTCGGTGGCGCCCACGCGCACCAGGCCTGAGGGCCCCTCGTGCGATGCCGGTGCCGTGCGCTCGGCGCCCAGCACGGCGGTTTCCATCGCCTCCACCGCAGGCAGCAGCTGGCGCCCCGCTTCGGTCAGGCGGTGCCCGCCCGCATCGCGCGCAAACAGGGCCGCGCCCATCTGCTTTTCCAGCGCCTGGATGCGGCGCGACACGGTGGTGTGCTCCACCGCCAGCCTGCGCGCGGCGGCTGCCAAGGTGCCGCCCCGGGCCAGTTCCAGAAAGTAGCGCAGGTTGTCCCAGTCCATCGTTGGTCCTTGTGCTTCATGTGCAAATTTGCAGATCAAACGTGCAGAGATGACTATTGTCCTGCGAATTTCGCACGGCTACCATGCGTGCGTTGGCTGTGTTACCACGCGGCCCTTCACGACCCCCTTTGAGGAGACAACCCGATGAATGCACCCACTTCCACCGCCGTGCTGGCGCCCACCGTCAAGCTGCTGATTGGCGGCAAGTTTGTCGAGTCCAAGACCACCCAGTGGCGCGACGTGGTGAACCCCGCCACGCAAGAAGTGCTGGCCCGCGTGCCGTTTGCCACGCCGGAAGAAATCAACGCCGCCGTGGCCTCGGGCAAGGAAGCCTTCAAGACCTGGAAGAAAACCCCCATCGGCACCCGCGCCCGCATCTTCCTGAAGCTGCAGCAGCTCATTCGCGAAAACATGGCCGAACTGGCCGCCATCCTCACGGCCGAGCAGGGCAAGACCCTGCCCGATGCCGAGGGCGACGTCTTCCGCGGCCTGGAAGTGGTGGAGCACGCTGCCGGCATCGGCAACCTGCAACTGGGCGAGCTGGCCAACAACGTGGCCAATGGCGTCGATACCTACACCGTGATGCAGCCCCTGGGCGTGTGCGCGGGCATCACGCCGTTCAACTTCCCGGCCATGATTCCGCTGTGGATGTTCCCCATGGCCATTGCCACGGGCAACACCTTCGTGCTCAAGCCCTCCGAGCAAGACCCGATGGTGACGATGCGCCTGTGCGAATTGGCGCTGGAAGCCGGCGTTCCGCCCGGCGTGCTGAACGTGGTGCATGGCGGTGAAGACGCCGTGAACGCGATTTGCGACCACCCCGATATCAAGGCGATCAGCTTCGTTGGCTCCACCAAGGTGGGCACGCATGTCTACAACCGCGCCAGCCTCAACGGCAAGCGCGTGCAATGCATGATGGGCGCCAAGAACCACGCCATCGTGGTGCCCGATGCGAACAAGGACCAGACCCTGAACGCCCTGGCCGGTGCCGCCTTTGGCGCCGCAGGCCAGCGCTGCATGGCGCTGTCGGTGGTCATCCTGGTGGGCGAATCGCAAAAGTGGATTCCCGACCTGGTGGCCAAGGCCAAGACGCTCAAGGTGAGCGGCGGCACCGAAAAAGGCACCGACGTGGGCCCCGTGATCTCGTGCGCCGCCCGCGACCGCGTGGTGAGCCTGATCGAGCGCGGCATTGCCGACGGCGCCACCCTGGAGCTCGATGGCCGCAACCCCAGCGTGCCCGGCTACGAAAAGGGCAACTTCGTGGGCCCCACGATCTTCAGCGGCGTCAAGCCCGGCATGTCGATCTACGACCAGGAAATCTTTGGCCCCGTGCTGTGCCTGGCTGCGGCCGACACGCTGGACGACGCCATCGAGTTCATCAACGCCAACCCCAACGGCAACGGCACCGCCATCTTCACGCAAAGCGGCGCAGCGGCCCGCAAGTTCCAGGAAGAAATCGACGTGGGCCAGGTCGGCATCAACGTGCCAATCCCGGTGCCCGTGCCGATCTTCTCGTTCACCGGCTCGCGCGCTTCCAAGCTGGGCGACCTGGGCCCGTACGGCAAGCAGGTGGTGATGTTCTACACGCAGACCAAGACCGTGACGGCACGCTGGTTTGATGACAGCACCAGCACCCAGGGTGTGAACACCACGATCAGTTTGAAGTAACCCCCTGAGCGGCTGCGCCGCTTCCCCCTTTCTCTGCATCGCTGCGCGATGCGGAAGGGGGACGCAGCCAGCGCGGCGGGGCGGCGGGGCGGCCCTTGCGCGGCTACCTCGCTTTTGTCTGCGCCAGTTTCGACCGCTGTGCGCGGTGGTAAAAGCGGGGCATGCAAACTTTTCAGACAACGATGTGGAGATGGGCCATGGTCTTCGGTGCTGCTTGCGTGATGCTGATGAGTACCAATGCCCACGCCCAGGCCGGTGCCGCCTGCAAGCCCGGCGGCACAGTGGAAGAAACCAACGCCTGTGCCGTGCAGGAGTTCCAGGCGGCCGACACCACCCACCAGATCCTCTACGAAGACGTGATGCGCGCCCTGTCGGCCCACGAACGCCCGCAGCTGCGCCAGGAGCATTCGGCCTGGCTGCGGGAGCGCACGGCGCAGTGCAAGCGCGAGACGAAGGCAGCCGAAACCCAGCCTGAAGGCCCCCGCGTGTACCACCAGTGCCTGACCCGCAAGACCCAGGAGCGCCGCCGCGGGCTGATGCGCTGGCTGAGCGCCAACAGCCCGGCCAGGCCGTGATGACTTGCCAAGCACACCCCCCACCGTTCGGGCTGAGCTTGTCGAAGCCAGGGCGCAAGGCTGGCAAGCCCTTCGACAAACTCAGGGCGAACGGGGTGGACTGATCAAACCACGCGTTCCGCTGTACCCGTTCAGGCTGAGCCTGTTGAAGCCCCGCACAGCGCCTGCACAGACCGAATCCGCCCCCCGCGCCACACCAAAAACCCAAGAGACACCACCATGGACTTTGAACTGACCGAAGAACAGCGCGCCTTTGCCCAGTCTGCCCGCGACTTCGCCCAGGCCGAGCTGGCGCCGCACGCCGCCCATTGGGATGAAGAAGCCATCTTCCCGCGCGAGGCGATTGCCAAGGCCGGCGAGCTGGGTTTTTGCGGCCTGTACGCGCCCGAAGCCGCTGGCGGCCTCGCCCTGCCCCGGCTCGATGCCACGCTGGTGTTCGAGGAAATGGCCGCGGCCGACCCCAGCACCACGGCTTTCATCACCATCCACAACATGGCGACCTGGATGCTGGGCACCTGGGCCACGCCCGCCGTGCGCGACCACTGGGGCCCGCTGCTGTGCAGCGGCGACAAGCTGGCCAGCTACTGCCTGACCGAACCCGGTGCGGGGTCGGACGCCGCATCGCTCAAGACCCGCGCTGAACTGGTAGGGCATGAATACGTCATCAATGGGAGCAAGGCCTTCATCAGCGGCGCGGGCAGCACCGATGTGCTGATCCTGATGGCGCGCACGGGGGATGCGGCATCGGGCGCAGCCGGTATCAGCGCCTTTGTGGTGCCGGCCGATGCACCGGGCATCACCTACGGCAAAAAGGAAAAGAAGATGGGCTGGAACAGCCAGCCCACGCGCACCATCAGCTTTGACAACGTGCGCATCCCCGCCGACCACCTGCTGGGCCGCGAGGGCGAAGGCTTCAAGATCGCCATGAAGGGCCTGGACGGCGGGCGCATCAACATCGCCACCTGCTCGGTGGGCGCGGCGCAAGGCGCCCTGGCGCAGGCCCAGCAGTACATACAAGACCGCAAGCAGTTCGGCAAACCCATTGCCAGCTTTCAGGCGCTGCAGTTCAAGCTGGCCGACATGGCCACCGAACTGGTCGCCGCGCGCCAGATGGTGCGCCTGGCTGCCAGCAAACTCGACGCGGGGGCGCGCGACGCATCCACCTACTGCGCCATGGCCAAGCGCTTTGCCACCGATGCCGGCTTTACCGTGTGCAACGAGGCCCTGCAGATGCACGGCGGCTACGGCTACATCCGCGAATACCCGCTGGAGCGCCTGCTGCGCGACGCGCGCGTGCACCAGATCCTGGAAGGCACCAACGAAATCATGCGCGTGATCATTGCGCGCCGCATGCTGGAGGGCGATGCGCCGGAGTCTATTCGCTGACGGCCGCGCACTGCACTCCATCGCTTCTTTATTGATAGCTATAAAAGCATGCCAATCAAGCCCTAACGGCACTTTTGACGCCCAATCATGCCCGCCCGCCCCCTCAGCGACGAAACCCTGCACCTGATCGACGCCGTGCGCGCCGCCCTGGCGCACCGGGCCGATGTGGACGAGCGCACGATGTTTGGCTGCTGGTGCTTTTTTGTCGACGGCAAGCTGTGCATTGGCATCAAGCGTGATGAGCTTCTGGTGCGCCTGCCACCGGGGCGCCACGCCGAGTTTCAGGAAATGCAGAACACCCGCGAGCTCTCGCCCGGCGGCGGTATGCAGGGCTACTTCTGGGTGGAGCCCAACGGCTACGCCACGCGTGAGCAATGGACCTTCTGGCTGAGCGAGGCGCTGGCCTACAACCCGTTGGCCAAGGCATCGCCAAGGCGCAAACAGTCCGCCAGCCCACAAGGCCGGGCGGCGCGGACTGCGACCACCAAGCCAGCGCCCCGCGCGGCCGGAGTGCTGGCGCGGCAACGCCACAGCATCTTCGAGGACGACTCCTGACCAGTTTCCAAGTCTTTTTAGCCTCTATGGCTTGAATCACTTACCTCCATAGCTATATCTTTAATAGCAAAGCGTTTTCCCCTCTCACATCCATTCCTACAGGAGACACACCATGAAAATCGCATTCATCGGCCTTGGCAACATGGGCGGCCCCATGGCCCACAACCTGCACAAGGCAGGCCACGAAGTGCGCGCGTTTGACCTCTCGCAACCCGCCCGCGACAAGCTGGCCGCAGACGGCGTGCCCATCGCCGCCGACGCCAAGGCGGCCGTCGCCGGTGCCGAAGTGGTCATCAGCATGCTGCCCGCCAGCCAGCATGTGGAATCGCTGTTTCTGGGTGCTGGCGACCTGCTGGCGCAATTGCCCGCCGGCACGCTGGTGATCGACTGCTCGACCATCGCTGCCGCCACCTCGCGCAAGGTGGCCGAGGCTGCCAAGGCCAAGGGCGTGGCCTTCATTGACGCCCCCGTGTCGGGCGGCACCGGCGGCGCCATTGCGGGCACGCTGACCTTCATGGTCGGCGGCGAAGCGGCCGACCTGGAACGCGCCCGCCCCGTGCTGGAAAAGATGGGCGCCAACATCTTCCACGCCGGCAGCGTGGGCGCAGGCCAGACGGCCAAGATCTGCAACAACATGCTGCTGGGCATCCTGATGGCGGGCACCAGCGAAGCCATCGCCCTGGGCGTGGCCAATGGCCTGGACCCGAAGGTGCTGAGCGAAATCATGCGGCGCAGCTCGGGCGGTAACTGGGCGCTGGAAAAGTACAACCCCATGCCCGGTGTGATGGAAACCGCGCCCGCCAGCAAGGGCTACGCGGGCGGTTTTGGCACCGACCTGATGCTCAAGGACCTGGGCCTGGCGCAAGAGAACGCTGCCGCCATCAAGGCATCGACCCCGCTGGGCGGCCTGGCGCGCAACCTGTATGCCGCGCACAGCCTGGCGGGCCATGGTGCGCTGGATTTCTCCAGCATCATCAAGATGGTGCACAAGGGCTGACAGGCTGCCCTGCCCCGCACAGAAACGGCTGCGCGTGCAGGGCAGCGCCACCGGGGTAGCCCCCCGTGAAGCCGTGATACACACGGCGCACACGTCCGGCGAGTCCCGCAGACAGCGTGGTACGCGTGCGCTGCCTCAGCCCTGCAGGAAACGGGTTTCGAACTCGTCGGCGGGCACCGGCCGGCTGAGCAGGTAGCCCTGCATCTCATCGCACCCCAGCGCGGCCAGCGTGTTGCGCTGCTCGGGCGTCTCGACCCCTTCGGCAATCACCTTGAGCCCCAGCGAGTGCCCCAGGTTGATGATGGTGGCCACCAGCGCCTGGCCCTGGGCCATGGCGTGCATGTTCTTGACGAACGACTGGTCGATCTTGAGCGTGTCGACCGGCAGCGTGGCCAGATGGCTCAGCGACGAAAACCCCGTACCGAAGTCGTCGATGGCAATGGTGATGCCCATCTCACGCAGCGCATGCAGGCTGCGCGAGCCGTGGTCTACGTCGCCCATCACCATGCTTTCGGTGATCTCGATCTCCAGCGATGCCGCTGAGCGCGGGTCGGGCCCCACTGCGCTGCGCACCTCGTCGATGAAGCCGCGGTGGCGCAGCTGCAGGAACGACACGTTCACGGCCACGCGCAGGGGCGCATGGCCGGCTTCGCGCCAGCGCTGCGCATCGGCCAGCGCCTGCCGCAGTGCCCAGCGGCCTACGTCGTAGATCAGACCCGTTTCTTCCAGGATGGGGATGAACTGGCCCGGTGGCACCAGGCCGCGCTCGGGGTCGTTCCAGCGGATCAGGGCCTCGGCCCCGGTGAGCTGCCCGGTGGAAAGGTGCAGCTTGGGCTGGTAGTGCAGCACAAACTGGCCCTGCTCCAGCGCGCCGCGCAGGCGCCCTTCCAGCCCCAGGACCTCGGCCACGCTGGCATTCATGGCCGAGGTGTAGAACATCATGGTCTCGGCCGATGCCTTGGCCTGGTTCAGGGCGGCCTCTGCGTTGCGCAACAGGGCTTCAGCATCGGCGCCATCGCTCGGGTACATCGCCACGCCAGCCTTGGCGGCCATGCGTAGCTCGGTGCTGGCAAGGGTAAAGGGGGCGTCAAAGCACGCGCGCAAAAGCTGGTCTACCAGCGTGGCCACCGTGCTGGCCTCGCGCACGCCCTGCACCGCCACGCCAAAGCCGTTGATGCCCACGCGCCCCAGGCCGCAGAGGTCGCCCGCCGCTTTTGCCAGCCGCTGGCCCACCTGGCGCAGCAGCTCGTCGCCCACCTGGCGGCCCAGTGTGTCGTTCACCATGCGAAAGCGGCTGATGTCGATCAGCGCCACGCCCATCATGGGTGCCATGCCGCCCTGGGGGCGCAGCTGCTGGCCGGCACGTTCCAGAAACAGGCTGCGGTTGGGCAGCGCGGTGATCTCGTCGTAATACGCCAGGTAGCTCAGCCGCTCCTCCTTGTCCAGGTGGTCCATGGCAAAGCCCACGTCCCCGGCCAGCTCGGTCAGAAGCCTCATTTCGGTCTCGTCAAAAAAGCCTTTCTCTTCGGCAAACAGCGCCATCACGCCCACCACCTGCGTTGACGCCAGCAGCGGTAGCACCACCATGGAGGCCACGCCGCAGGCAGCCAGCTGCGCGCGCTGGGATATGCGCAGATCGCCCAGGATGTCGTCGCACAGCTCGGGGCGGCGGTTGCGCACCACGCTGGCGCTCAGGCTTTCGCCCGGCTGCGGCGTCTCGTGCAGGTAAAGGCGGTCCTGGATGCCCATCAATACCTGCGCACCCGCCCCGGCCGACGCGACGGGCATCACCTGCTGGCGCTGGCGGTCCACCCGGCCAATCCACGCGGCCTTGAACCCGCCCAGCTCTACGGCCACACGGCAGGCCTCCTGAAAGAGTTCGCTGCGATCGCGCACCCGTACGATCAGCGTGTTGATACCGCTGAGCACCGCGTACACGCGGTTGAGCCGCCGGATCTTGTGCTCGGATTCCCTGCTTTCGGTGATGTCTTCTCCCAGGCTCGCCACGCCGGTCACGGCACCATCGGCCGAGCGCAGCACGGTGTTGTTCCAGTGCACTGTGCGCCGCTCACCCGAGCGGGTCAGGATGTCGTTGTCGTGGTGCCAGGCTGAGGGAAGGTCTTGCAAAAGGTCGGCAAACACCTTGCGCATGGGGGCGTGGTCCCCCGGCAGAAACAGCGCAAACCAGTCACCGAACAGCACCTCCTGCCGCTGCCAGCCGGTCAGGCGCAGCAGGTAATCGTTGCAGTAGGTGATGCGGCCCTCGCAGTCGAGCATGATCGAGATCATCTCGACCTTGTCGAACAGGTGGTTGAAGCGCCGGTCGCTCTCGCGCAACTGGTCTTCGGCCCGGCGGTGGCGCGTGACGTCCTGGATGGTGTGAAACCACTCCTCGGCCTGCCCGCCGTCGCTGGCGGTGCGGGCCTCCAGCGGTTCCATCACCTGGCGCAGGTAGATGGTCTCGCCATCGCCTCGGCGCAGCCGGTAGGTGAAGTCCACGCGCGAACCATCGTGCGCGGCCTGCAGCGAATGGTTGCGGAACTTTGCCCGGTCGTCGGGGTGCACCATCTCCAGCCACTGCCGCACGCTGCGCGGCATCAGGTCGGGCGTCAGGCGCAGCATCGGCGGCAGGCTCTCGTGCCAGCTTTCGATCGCGCCACCAGCGTTGCTGGTGATGTGGCTGATGCGCGCCAGGGTCTGCGCCCGGCGCAGGCTGGCCTTGCTGGCCTGCAGGTGGTCCAGCGCACGCAGGCGCTCCTGCACCTCTTGCTGCAGTTGGCTGGCGTGCGCCTGCACCTCGCGCAGCAGGCTCGCGTTTTCGTACATGCGGCCCACCTGCGCACCCAGGATCGACAGGATCTGCTCGTCGTCGGCGGTGAATCCTTCGGCACTGGCCTTGTCGGCCAGGCAGATCCACCCATAGGCTTGTGACACCGACAGCACCGGCACCAGCAGTGCCGACGTGACCGGGGGATAGCCCGCGGGCAGGCCGACCGCCTGGCTCTGGCTTGCGGGGCCGCTCCAGCGCAGGGGCATGCGCTCCTGCGCAAGGCGGGCCAGAAGGCCGCCGGTGACGGCGGGCGCGGGCGTTACCGGGCCGTCGTGTCCATCCAGCCCGCAACGGAAGGCGACGCTGGTGTCGGCATCGGTCTGTCGCACGCACAGCACTGCAAAACCGGCGCTTGCCAGGTCGCGTGCACCGCGGCACACATGGGCCAGCAGCGCGTCGAGGTCGCGTTCGGACGCGAGCTGCAGGCTCAGGTCGGTCAGCGCAGCGAGCCGGCGGTTAATGGTCTCCAGTTGCGCCACGCTGGCGGTGAGCTTGTCGGTGATGAGCCGCATGTGCTGCGCGTCGAAGGCGCTGGCGTCTTCCAGCACCGGCGCTGCCTGCCGCCCCTGCGCCAGCGCGCGCTCCACCACGCGAAGGATTTCCTGTGGCTCGCACGGCTTGAGCAGGATTTCCGTCACCCCACAGGCCAGTGCGAGCTGCCGGGCCTGCTCTTCGCGAAAGTGGGCGGTATAAAACACCACCTGGGTGGCGGCCACCGCCGCATCGGCCCTCAGCTGCCGCACGAACTCGAAGCCATCCATGGTCGGCATGAGCACATCCGAGATCACCAGGTCGGGCTGGTGCAGCCGTGCCATGGCAAGCGCCTGTGCACCGTCAACAGCCTCCAGGGCTTCGTGCCCGGCGTGCTTGACCAGCGTCACCACCAGCGAGCGGTTCGCTGGTACGTCATCCACAACCAGGATCTTGGGCATGCTGTGTGCTGAATGAGGTTTTAGCGGTCAGGGCCTGCGGGCGCACGAGGGGCAGCGGCGTCGAGGTACGCCTGCACCTGTGCCACGAAACGCTCGGGGTCTATGGGCTTGGCAAGGTGGTCATCGAACCCGCAGTCGATGGCCTTTTGCCGGTCGCTGCTCATTGAATTCGCCGTGACGGCCACGACTGGCACGCGCCGCCACCCCGGGCTGGCATGCAGCCCCTGCACCACCTCGCAGCCGCTGAGGCCCGGCATCCGCATGTCGCAAAGGATGATGTCCGGATCTTCTGCAAGGCCGACAGCAAGGCCTTGCGTGCCGTCTCCCGCAGGCAGCACGCGCATCCCAGCGGCCTGCAGCAGGTACACCACCAGCTCGCGGCTGGCCGGGTCATCCTCGATCACGAGAACGGTGGGGGCCGTCATGCCACCGACTCCGCCAGCGCCAGGGTGAACACGCTGCCCTGCCCCTCGGTGCTCTCGACGCCGAGATGGCCGCCCAGTGCCTGGGCCAGCTGGCTGCTCAGGTGCATGCCCAGGCCAGTACCCTCCTGCGGGCCCGCACCCGGCCTTTCGATGCGCGAGAACGCCTGAAACAGCTGCGGGCGCTCGTGGGCCGGTATACCCGGCCCGGTGTCGCGTACCGTAAAGCGTACGCCGGGGCTCGTCGAACCCAAGGCGTCGGGCTCACCACAGGTGAGCTCCACGTCGATCCGGCCGTGTGCCGTGAACTTGACGGCGTTGCCCACCAGGTTGAGCAGTATCTGGCTGAGCGCACGCCGGTCCGTCTGCAACCACACCGGCCCGGCGGGAACATGCAGTGCCAGCACCAGCCCCTTGCGATGTGCCTCTGGCTCCAGTGTGGCCACCGCCTCGGCAGCAACGGCAGCGCAGTCCACCGCCTCGCGGTCGACCGCCAGCTTGCCCGCGCTGAGCTTGGCCACGTCCAGCAGGTCATTGATGAGCGACAGCAGGTGCCGGGCCCCCGTCTGCACCATGCGCAACTGCCGCTCCTGCTCGTCGTTCAGCGGGCCGGGGAGCTGCATCAGAAGCGTCCCCGTAAAGCCGATGACGGCGTTCAGCGGCGTGCGCAATTCGTGCGACATGCTGGCCAGGAACCGGTCCTTCACCCGTGCTGCGTTTTCCAGTTCCAGGTTCTTTTCGCGCAGCACCGATTCGATGCGCTTGCGCTCGGTGACGTCGCGGATGGCGCTGGATACGAACAGGCCTTCCTCGGTCTGCAGCGGGCTCAGGCTGATCTCGACCGGGAACTCCGACCCGTCCTTGCGCCGGCCATTGAGCTCCAGGCCCGCGCCCATGGTGCGGGTGCGCGGCTGCGCAAAAAACTGGCTGCGGTGCCGCACGTGCGCCTGGCGATAGTGCTGGGGCAACAGCAGTTCCACAGGCTGGCCCAGCAACTCATCACGCCCATAGCCAAACACCCGTTCGGCCTGGCCGTTGGCCATGACGATGCGCCCCGTGAGATTGACCATGACCATGGCATCGGGCGTGGACTCCAGCAGGTCGCGAAAGCGCGCCTCGAGCAGCTTGGCATCGCGCAGCACGCGCATCTCGGTCACATCGTGGTGGCTGCACAGCAGATGCGCGACCTCGCCCGCCGGGTTGCGGACCACGCTGACCGACACGTTGACGTACAGCAGCGAGCCGTCCTTGCGCCTGCGCACCAGCTCCTGCACGCCAGTGTCGCCCTGCATGGCCCGGGAGCGCAGCGCGGCTTCCTCCCCGGCCTGCGCTGCGGCTGCGATGAGCACCTGCACATCGCGCCCCACGGCTTCGTCCCGTGCGTAGCCGTACAGCACCTCGGCCGCACGATTCCAGTCGAGCACCCGCCCGTCGGGGGCCAGCGCCAGCAACGCATCGGGATGATCATCCCAGCAGGACATTGGAAACATCGGATCCATGCAGTTCCTTGCCAGGGGGCAGAGCGCCTGTGGCAGATGCGGTGCGAAGCGCTTGTTGCACCGGACATCCACGCGGGGCGACCGTTGGCTGCCCCGCAACCCGCTGTTCAGGGCACCAGGGTTGGAGCCTGTCGGGGTGCGAGCAAGCAAGTAAGCGATGGTAGGGGCTGCGCAGCTGTTTACCAACCCTTTACACGTAACAGTACCCCGAAGTCCTGAAAAGTACCCCAGGGTAACCAGACCGCTGCGGTTGAGGCCCGGGCACCGATGGAGCTTGCTGACACGCAAAAAAGCCCCCAAACCGGACCAACGGTGGGGGGCTGGGGTGGCAGTCAGGCGACGGCAGCGGCAGGGATGACCGCCCTCGCAAGCACTACATGTTGTCGATCATCACCTGGCCGAAGCCAGAGCAGCTCACCTGCGTTGCGCCTTCCATCAGGCGCGCGAAGTCATAGGTCACCTTCTTGGACGCGATCGACTTTTCAAGCGACTTGATGATCAGGTCGGCCGCTTCCGTCCATCCCATGTGGCGCAGCATCATCTCTGCCGACAGGATTTCGGAGCCGGGGTTGACGTAGTCCTTGCCCGCGTACTTGGGTGCAGTGCCGTGCGTGGCCTCGAAGCACGCCACCGAATCGGACATGTTGGCACCCGGTGCAATGCCGATACCGCCGACCTGTGCGGCCAGCGCGTCGGAGATGTAGTCGCCATTGAGGTTGAGCGTGGCCACCACCGAATATTCCGCCGGGCGCAGCAAAATCTGCTGCAGGAAGGCATCGGCAATGCTGTCCTTGATGGTGATGTCTTTGCCGTTTTTCGGGTTCTTGAGGCGACACCAGGGGCCGCCGTCGATCAGCTCTGCGCCAAACTCCTTTTGGGCCAGGGCGTAGGCCCAGTCGCGGAAGCCACCTTCGGTGTACTTCATGATGTTGCCCTTGTGCACGATGGTCACGCTGGGCTTGTCGTTGTCGATGGCGTACTGGATGGCCTTGCGCACCAGGCGCTCGGTGCCCTCGATGGACACCGGCTTGACGCCCAGCCCCGATGTGTCGGGGAAGCGGATCTTCTTGACGCCCATCTCGTCCTGCAGGAACCGGATGAGCTTCTGGGCCTTGTCGGACTTGGCCTCGAACTCGATGCCCGCGTAGATGTCTTCAGAGTTCTCGCGGAAGATGACCATGTTGGTCTTCTCGGGCTCTTTGAGCGGCGACGGTACACCCTTGAAATACTGCACGGGCCGCAGGCAGACGTACAGGTCAAGCTCCTGCCGCAAGGCCACATTGAGCGATCGGATGCCGCCGCCTACCGGGGTGGTCAGCGGGCCCTTGATGGACACCACGTACTCACGCAGCACGGCCAGGGTTTCGTCGGGCAGCCAGACGTCGGGGCCATACACCCGGGTGGCTTTCTCACCGGCGTACACCTCCATCCAGTGGATCTTGCGGGCGCCACCATAGACCTTGGCCACGGCAGCGTCCACCACCTTGATCATCACGGGCGTGATGTCGAGCCCCGTGCCGTCGCCTTCGATGAAGGGAATGATCGGGTGGTCGGGCACGTTGAGCGTCATGTCGGCGTTGACGCTGATCTTCTGGCCGTCTGCCGGGACCTTGATGTGTTGGAAATGGCTCATGGCGGCGCATCCTGTGAGAACTGACATTGAACGGTAACGGACGAGATGCCCGGAGATGAAGGCACGGCACTTGGCGGCCTGCCCGACCCGCAGCGGTGCAGGCGCGAATGGCGCCGCCGTGAGGGGTGTCTCGGAAGATTCTAATGAGAAATATTTCAGCCAGCGCCTGTGACGGCGTGCCTGCCGCTGCTATTGTTATGCCGTGGCTGCGCAATGGTGCGCGCCGCCTTGAACGCAAGTAATTACTGGAAACGGCACATATATGAAAAAACTCCTCGCTGTACTGGTGACTGGTCTGTGCGCTGCTGGTGCTTTTGCACAGGCACCGGCAACTGCACCCGCCCCTGCCACCGCGCCCGCCATGGCGCCGGCCGCCGCGCAGCCCATGGCTGCAGCGCCCGCAGCGCCTGTGGTGAAGGCCAAGGCCACCAAGGCAAACAAAGCCACCACGACCAAGACGGCCAAGAAAAAGACCCATAAGAAGGTCGCCAAGAAGAAGACTGCCCAGCGCGCAGCCTGATCCCCAGGCCTGCCGCACCGGCAGGCCCAAAGCCTCCAGAAACGCCCGCACCCGCGGGCGTTTTGCCAGGTGGCGTGTCCGATCGCAGGCACGGTGCATCCGCCGCCAGCGCCAGGCCAGGGCGCTGCCTGTGCTGCGCCTGGGCAACGCGCCATGCGCCACCGTGCATAAGATGGTGCAGGCCTTTCACAGCGTTTTCCTTGAGGAAAAAATCCATGATCCCGACTTTTGCCTGGCATGCACCAGCTACCGGCACCGCAACCCATCACCGCAGCCCGATGTGGCGCTGGGCCCTGGGCCTGGTCACACTGGCGTGCGCCCTGGCAACAACTGCAACCGCGCAGGACGCGCCACAGATGTCCCTGCCGCGGGTCGAACTGACGGCGGGCTTTCACCGCATAGACGCCCAGGTGGCGTCTACCCCTCAGACGCGCCAGACCGGGCTGATGTACCGCAAGGAGATGCCGCAGCATGAAGGCATGCTTTTCGTGTTCGAGCAGCCGTCCGTGCAGTGCTTCTGGATGAAGAACACGCTGATCCCCCTCACGGCCGCCTTCGTGGATGACGACGGGACCATCGTGAACCTGGAAGACATGAAACCCCAGACGCTGGACTCGCACTGCTCGTCCAAGCCCGTGCGCTACGTCCTTGAAATGAACAAGGGATGGTTTGCACAGAAGAACGTCAAGCCAGGCAGCAAGCTGGTGGGCAGCGTGTTCCAGCGCAAGCCATGATGCGGTAAGGCAGCCGCAGTGCTGCGCCTGGCTGTATGCAAAGCACAGGGGCCGCTTGCAGCAGGGGGCTGACCGCTACAAGCACCGGCGCCCTGGATCGCCATGAAAAAGACGGCCCGAAGGCCGTCTTTTCTTGTATCAGTCGCTACACAGCAGGCCACGCCGCGCGTGGGCGCCCCTGCTGCTCGCAGCCGCCTGGATCAGGCGAAGTTGGCTTCAGCAAACTTCCAGTTCACCAGCTTGTCGAAGAAGGTTTCGACAAACTTGGGGCGCTGGTTGCGGTAGTCGATGTAGTAGGCGTGTTCCCAGACGTCCACGGTCAGCAGCGCCTTGTCGGCCGTGGTCAGCGGCGTGCCTGCAGCGCCCGTGTTCACGATGTCCACGCTGCCGTCTGCCTTCTTGACCAGCCAGGTCCAGCCCGAACCGAAATTGCCCACGGCGCTCTTCACGAAGGCTTCGCGGAAGGCGGTGTAGCTGCCCCACTTGGCGTTGATGGCTGCAGCCAGCGCGCCCGATGGCTCGCCGCCGCCCTGGGGCGCCATGCAGTTCCAGAAGAACGTGTGGTTCCAGATCTGGGCTGCGTTGTTGTAGACACCGCCACTGGACTTCTTGACGATCTCTTCCAGCGACATCGACTCGAACTCGGTGCCCTTTTGCAGGTTGTTGAGGTTCACCACGTAAGCGTTGTGGTGCTTTCCATGGTGGTACTCCAGCGTTTCCTGGCTGTAGTGGGGAGCCAGCGCGTCAATGGCGTAGGGCAGCGGGGGAAGGGTGTGTTCCATGGTGGGTTTCCTCGTGGTTTGAAATCGGGTGCTGCTGCGGCTCCGGGGCGCTGAGCTCTGGCTGCCGCAGGGTAAAGGCGCATTGTAGGAACATCGCGTGGCCCCTGCAGCAAAGGCCTTTGCACAAGGGCTGGCGCTGCAGGCTGACCTGGCTGTGGGTTAGCTCGCTCTGGGTCAGAGCAGCCGCGCCTGCCTAGCCACGGTCACGTCCAGCGTTCCGTCGGCCAGCGTGGCCTTCAGCGCATCGCCGGGGTTCGCCTGCGCCGTGCTGACCACGGCACGGCCGGTGCTGTCGGTCAGCAAGGCATAGCCGCGCTGCAGCACGAGGCGCGGGTCCAGCAGACCCAGGCGCAGTTCGGCGCGCTCCACCCGCTCGGTCTGCGCCCGCAGGCGTTGGTGCAGGGCCTGCATGAGCCCGCTGGCCAGCACAGCCTGCGCATGCTGCTGCCGCTGCGCGTGCAGGTGCACGGCGTGGCGCATGCGCTGCGCAAGACGGGCCAGCTGCAGGTGCTGGCGCGCGGCCAGCGACGACGGCCTGCCCAGGCGTGCGGCCACCTGGTCGAGCCGCTGGTAGCGCGCATCCACCTGGCGCTGCACCGCGTCGCCCAGGCGTCCGCCCAGCAGGTCCAGCGCCCGCAGCCACACATCACGCGGCTGCGACACCAGCTCTGCAGCCGCTGTAGGCGTGGGAGCCCGCAGGTCGGCGCAGAAATCGGCAATGGTGAAATCGGTCTCGTGCCCCACCCCGCACACCAGGGGCACAGGGCTTTGCACAATGGTGCGGGCCAGGCGCTCGTCGTTGAACGCCCACAGGTCTTCGATGGAGCCGCCGCCGCGCACGAGCAGGATCACGTCGATGGCCGGAATCTGGGTCAAATCGGCCCCTGGCGCTTGTGCCTGCTGGGCCATCTGATACAACTTTGATAGCGATGCGACCAGCGACGCCGGGGCCCCTGCGCCCTGGACGGGCGTAGGCACCAGCACCACCGGGATGTGCGGCACCCTGCGGCGCAGGGCGGTCACCACGTCGTGCAACGCTGCGGCGCCCAGCGATGTGACCAGGCCGATGCCGCGGGGCTGCAAGGGCAAGGGCCGCTTGCGGGCGGCATCGAACAGCCCTTCGGCTTCCAGCCCGGCCTTCAGGCGCAGAAACTGCTCGAACAGCGCGCCCTGCCCGGCCCGCTGCATGCTTTCGACGATGAACTGCAGGTCTCCGCGGGCTTCGTACACGCCCAGCCGTCCCCGCAACTCCACCAGCTCACCGTCCCGCGGCGAAAAGTCAAGCAGCAGGGCCGCGCGCCTGAACATCGCGCAGCGCAGTTGCCCATTGGCATCCTTGACGGTGAAGTAGCAATGACCGCTGGCTGCGCGCGAGAAGCCCGTGATCTCGCCGCGGACCGCGACAGGATTGAACCGCGCCTCCAGCGCATCAGCAATGGCGCGGCATAGCGCGCCGACTTCCCACACACGCGGCGCCAATGCTGGGTTTGGCAGCTCAGGCATGAGGTTTCAAGCGCTTTTGGCCGCTGCTGCGGGGTGCACTACTCCACAGACAAAGGGGAGCGGCGAGCGGGGCAAGCCTGGACGCCAATATCCCGCCGAAAGCACGGAAATACGTGCAACCCGTTGATTTATAACGATTTTTCATTGCCTTATTTTTCATCAATCTGTTGCAAGCACGGCGTGGCGCAGGTTTCGGGGCCATCGACACCCAGTTGCCCACAAAGTTATCCACAGTTTTTGTGGGTCCGCAACGGGGCCGAATCCGAACGTGGCAAGGTAACTGTTTGTGACGCGGGCGACAGTGCAAGCTGGGCCATAATCGCCGCTGCCCTTCAAGTGCCCGGAGAGAGATTTGCTGTCCATCATACAAGCCGCTGGTTGGCCCATCTGGCCCCTGATCGCATGTTCCGTGCTCGGAATGGCACTGGTTTTCGAGCGCTTCGTGGCACTCAAAACGTCCCGCGTGGCGCCCCCCAAACTGCTCGACGAAGCCATCACCGTGTCTTCGCGTTCGGTACCCACGCCTGATGTCGTGAACCAGCTGGCCCAGAACTCGGCCCTGGGCGAGGTACTGGCCACCGGGCTGCGCACGCTGAACAGCAATCCGCAGTGCAGTGAAGCCGATCTGCGCGCCGCCATGGAAGGCGCCGGCCGTGCCGTGGCCCACCGGCTTGAAAAATACCTGGCTGCCCTGGCCACCATCGCCTCGGCGGCACCGCTGCTGGGCCTGCTGGGCACCGTCATCGGCATGATCGAGATCTTCGGCTCGCAGACCGGCACCGGTGGCGTGGGCCAGGCGTTGGGCGGAGGCAACCCGGCACAGCTTGCGCACGGCATCTCGATTGCGCTCTACAACACGGCCTTCGGGCTCATCGTGGCCATCCCGGCCCTGATTTTCTGGCGGTACTTCCGGGCCCGGGTCGATGCTTACCTGCTCACGCTGGAACTGGCATCCGAGCAGTTCGTGCGCCACATCCTGCGCCACCGCAAGGCCCGCTGAGACACCCTGAGACATCGGCTGGCACTTGCCCGTACCCTGCCGCAGGGTCCCATGTCCGCGCAACAGAACACCCGCCATGAACTTCAGCCCCCGCCCCAAGGATGAGCCCGAGATCAACCTGATCCCGTTCATCGATGTGCTGCTGGTCATCCTCATCTTTCTGATGCTGACCACCACGTACAGCAAGTTCACCGAGCTGCAGCTCACCCTGCCCGTGGCCGATGCCGAGCAGCAGCGCGACCACCCCAAGGAAGTCATCGTCGCGGTGGCTTCGGATGGCCGCTATGCCGTCAACAAGTCGACCGTGGAAGGCAAGAGCGTGGATGCGGTAGCCCAGGCACTGCGGGCTGCGGCCACGGCCGGCGCCGGCACGGTGATCATCATCAGTGCCGACGCGATGTCGCCCCACCAGTCGGTGGTGACGGTGATGGAAGCTGCGCGGCGTGTGGGCCTGACGCAGATCACTTTTGCCACGCAGTCGTCCGCAGGCGCGCGTGCGGCCAACGGCCGCTGACCTTTGCGCGGTGGCCCGGTGACCGCTGCCCAGCCGCCGCAGCGGCCTGCTGAGGCGGCCCGCACGCCGGGCCAGCGACTGCAGAGCTGGCTGCAACGCAGCTGGCAGACGCGCGGGCCTGGCGCCCTGGCCCTGTGGCCGTTTGCCCTGGCATACGGGGCATTGGTAGCGATTCGGCGCGGCCTGTACCGCAGCGGCATTCTCCAGTCAGAGCACCCTGCCAGGCCGGTCATCGTGGTGGGCAACGTGATTGCCGGCGGTGCCGGAAAAACGCCAGTGGTGATTGCCCTGGCCCGGCACCTGCAGGCGCGCGGGCTGCGGCCGGGCGTGATCTCACGAGGTTACGGACGCCAGTCACGTGACTGCATGGCGGTGCTTGCCGATAGCGCGGCGCAGGATGTGGGTGACGAGCCCGCGCTCATCGCCCGCAGCTGCCCGGGAGTGCCGGTGTTTGTGGCCGCGCAGCGCATCGAGGCAGCCCGGGCCCTGCTTTCGGCCCACCCCGATACGGAGGTCATCCTGTGCGACGACGGCCTGCAGCACCTGGCGCTGCAACGCGACCTGGAAATCTGCGTGTTCAATGCCGACGGGATTGGCAATGGGTGGATGCTGCCCGCCGGCCCGTTGCGCGAGCCGTGGCCAAGGCCTGTGGATTTTGTGCTGCATGCGGCCCCGGTTGCGCCCCCCGGGACAGCCTCGCCCGCGTTTGGCACCCGGCGCAGCCTGGCACCCTGGGCAGTGGGGGCAGACGGGCAGCGCATCGCGCTCGAAGCGCTGCAGGGCCAGCCGGTGCATGCCGTGGCCGCCGTGGCACGGCCCGAGGTGTTTTTTGACATGCTCACAGCCGCAGGCCTGACGCTTGCGCATGCGGAAAGCCTGCCAGATCACTATGATTTTGATAGCTGGAATCCTATACCCAACAAGCGACAGACCATTATTTGCACCGAAAAAGATGCGGTCAAGCTCTGGCGACGGCACCCGCAGGCGCTGGCGATGCCGCTGGTGCTGGAGATCGAGCCCGGCTTTTTCCGCGCGCTGGATGCGGCGATTGACCAGCGGCGGCAGTCCACCCCCGGCCAGCGGCGCACCCCAGCCCGCTGAATGGTCTGGACCGGGTTTCGGCGATCGGTCGGATGTGGACCCGGCCTTGCGCACCTGGACAGCCGTTGTCCCCAGATGTTGACCGCCCCATCCAGGTCGCGCCGGGGGATATGGGCATCGCCCACCGGCACAGCACCCGCAGCTATGATCGCTGCTGCCCTGCGCGCAGCCTGCACGCGCGGCCTGTCTCTGGCGCCATGCGCCCACCACATACACATTCCGCCATGGACCCCAAACTGCTTGAACTCCTGGTATGCCCCGTTACCAAGGGCCCGCTGACCTACGACCGCGAGGCGCAGGAACTCGTCTCGCGCAGCGCCCGGCTGGCCTACCCGGTGCGCGACGGCATCCCCGTGCTGCTGGAGAACGAAGCCCGCACCCTGAGTGACGAGGAACTGGAGCGGTGAGCGCGCTCGCCGGCCTGCCGCAGTCGGCGGCGCGCTACGCGGGGCAGCCGGGGTTCACGGTGCTGATCCCGGCCCGGCTGGCCTCGAGCCGCCTGCCCGACAAACCGCTGGCAGACATTGCCGGCCTTCCGATGGTGGTGCGCGTGGCACGCAGGTCTGCCGAAAGCGCCGCCAGCCGCGTCGTGGTGGCTGCGGATGACGCCCGCATTGTGGACACCTGCATCCGCCACGGCGTGGAAGCCATCCTTACGCGCACCGACCACGCCAGCGGCAGCGACCGCCTGGCTGAAGCCTGCATGCAGCTCGGCCTGGACGGCGACGACACGGTGGTGAATGTCCAGGGCGATGAACCGCTGATTGACCCCGACCTCATCAACGCCGTGGGCGGCCTGCTGACCGCGTCTGCCGATGCCAGCATGGGCACTGCGGCGCACCCCATTACATCCCTTGATGACTACCTGAACCCGAACGTGGTGAAGGTGGTGCTGGACGCCCGCGGATACGCGCACTACTTCAGCCGCGCGCCCATTCCATGGTGCCGCGACCAGCCCGACGCCGCATGGTGGCAAGCGGGTGCGCAAGGGGTTCCCGCAGGTTTTGCACCGCTGCGGCACGTGGGCATCTACAGCTACCGTGCGCGCTTCCTGCGCAGCTTCCCGGGCTTGGCTGCGGCCCCTACCGAAACCGTCGAGGCCCTGGAGCAGCTGCGTGCGCTCTGGCACGGCCACCGCATTGCCGTCCACCTGGCGGACAAGGCCCCAGGGCCTGGCGTGGACACGCCCGACGACTTGGCGCGGGTCCGCGCCCTGCTGGCAGCCGTCTGATCCCCCGGAATGTGCGCGCGGTACCCCACGGGCGCCCTGCGAAACCCTGTGACCTGGGTGCAGTGACCGGGAATCCGGGCGCCTGCCTTGGATGCCATCCCAGCGCCAATGCGCTGCTTCGCCAAGGCCCATCCATGTAAGTCGCGGCGAAGGAGTCACATGCTATCCTCGAATGTAACGAGAGCATCGCATCCTGGGCGTATCGGCAACCACCGCAGTGTGGTGGCATGGCCCCCGCCAGCGGCGCCAACCGATTTCTAACCTTCGAGGATTTCCATGAGACTGATTCTGTTGGGCGCGCCCGGCGCCGGAAAGGGCACGCAAGCCACGTTCATTTGCCAGAAGTACGGCATCCCGCAAATCTCCACAGGCGACATGCTGCGTGCTGCCGTGAAGGCCGGCACCCCATTGGGCCTGCAGGCCAAGGCCGTGATGGACTCTGGCGCCCTCGTGAGCGACGACATCATCATCGGCCTGGTCAAGGAACGCATCACCCAGGCCGACTGCGCCAACGGGTTCCTGTTCGACGGATTTCCCCGCACCATTCCCCAGGCCGATGCCATGAAGGCGGCCGGCGTGAAGCTCGATTACGTGCTGGAAATCGATGTTCCGTTTGACGCCATCATCGAACGCATGAGCGGCCGCCGCTCGCACCCGGCCAGCGGCCGCACCTACCACGTCAAGTTCAATCCGCCTAAGGTGCCGGGCAAGGACGATGTGACCGGCGAGGACCTCATCCAGCGCGAAGACGACAAGGAAGAGACCGTGCAAAAGCGCTTGCAGGTCTACAGCGACCAGACCCGCCCGCTGGTGGACTACTACAGCAGCTGGGCCAAGACGGCTCCTGACCTTGCCCCCAAATACCGCGCCATCAGCGGCACCGGCAGCGTGGACGAGATCACCGAACGCGCCCTGAAAGCCCTGGCCAGCTGAAGCCGCTAACCCGGCGCGGGTTAGCAGCCCATAACGGCGCCTCTGGGAGGCGCCGTTTTTGTTGGTGTGCCGCGAAGAGAAAGCTTGCCTTGACGCAGAGCTTGGGCCGCGAGCGGTGACGGATTGCACCGGCGGCCATGACAAGACGGCGCCCGTGCCAAGGGGGCCCAAAGGGGCCGGTCCAGAGCAGGAACTACCGCGTCAGGCAGGCCCCGAACGCAGGGCGTACGCCTTGCCGTCGATGAACAGATATTCCGCCCGCAACACCGCGTCGCCCTTTTCCTCGCGCAGCGTGAAGCCGACCAGCGACACGGCTGCGCCCGGCTTGATTTCGGCGATCTGCCAGGCCTGCATGCGCGTCAGCGGAGCCAGTTCCACCTGCCAGAGCCGGTCACGGCGGCGTGGCACCACGGACTTTGCCAGCAGCGCCTTGCCATCCACAGGCGCTGTCTGCGCCGGAATTGCACGCTGGGCCAGGTCGCCGGGCACCGTCAGATCGGCGGGCAGCTCCAGTTCCAGCTCGGCATGGGGGTTTTGCCAGCGCACCTTGCGCACGGTCCCGGCCAGATAGATCGGTCGTTCCGCATCGAAACTGCTCCAGCCATGGTGCGCACGGGCCCACAGGGGAACGGTAGCGAGTGCCAGGATGCAGTGGCGACGATGAACAAGCATGTATTTCCCCTTTAAAGGTAGGCAATCCAGCGGCCGCTGGCAGCCATGGCCAGCCACAGTACCGTCGACACCAGCATCAGTGCGCTGGCCATGCCATCGAGTTTGTCCAACGATTTTCGGCCATGGAACCAGGCTGCATTGGACCCCGCCAGCATCAACAGCACCATCTTGAGGGTGAATGCGCGGTTGGCCAGCAGCTCTGCCGCCTGCGTTGCAAACATCACGAGGCCCGACGTGGCGATGAGCGCGAAGCCCACCACGGCCAAGGACAGGCACAACCGGGCAAGGTCTTTGACAGGCAGCATGCGGCCAAGCCCGAACACGCGCAACTCCAGCAGCACCAGATTGCCCACCACCAGCGCAATGCCCGCAATGTGAACGACCTCCAGCGCCGGGTAGGCCCAGCTGTGGGTTTTGAGCGCAGCCAGAAAGGACACGGAACCCCAGGACTCAGGAGGCCGCCAGAAGGTCCAGCATCAGCGAGATGCGCGCCTTGACGGGGGACAGACCGCGGGAGTCCACCCACAGGTCACCCGGCTTGGGCAGGACCTGGCCACCGATGCAGCGCGTGGCGCGTACCACCCTCACCCCAGCAGACTGGGCGCGCAGCAGGGCGTCCTCCAGCGCATGGTGAATGGTCCCGTTTCCGGTACACGCAACCACCAGCCCCTGCACCCCGTCGCGCACCAACGCATCCGCCATGCGGCCCTGGGCTCCGGCGTGGCTCAGGATGATCTCCACCCGGGGGGTAACCACGGAATTCGCTATCAAATCAATAGCTATACGCCCCTTGGATTCATGCCCTACTGCGATATTTGGCGCCCAGCGTACGCTCCCTTCCTCCATCCAGCCCATGGGCCCGCCATCGCCCGATGCAAAAGCGTTGACCCGGTAGGGATGCACCTTCTGGACCAGCCTGGCGCCGTGGATCTCCCCCGCTGCCACGGCGAATACGCCGCGCACGTCCGGGGCCAGGGCCAAGGCCACGGCATCCATCAGGTTCTGGGGGCCGTCGGGAGTCAGCGCACTCGCGGGACGCATGGCGGAGGTCAGCACCACGGGCTTCGCGCAATGGAGCACTTCCTGCAGGAACCATGCGGTTTCCTCGAGGGTGTCGGTGCCGTGGGTGATCACCACACCTCGCACGGCAGGGTTGTCCAGGTGATGCTGGCACCGCAAGGCAAGCTGCTTCCAGATGTCGAAGTCCATGTCCTTGCTGTCGACCTGGGCGACCTGCTCAGCCTCGACGGCCCCGCCCCCTGCAAGGCGCAACGCAGGAATCGATGCCAAGAGATCGCGCACGCCGACCTGCGCCGCCTTGTAGCCGATGTTGTCCGCGGCATCGGCAGCCGTGCCCGCGATGGTTCCGCCGGTGCCCAGAACCACAATTTTTTGCCCACTCACTTGCACACTCCGAAAAACTGGTGAAAAATACAGGTACTGGATTAAAAACCAGTCCTTCCACGTAGCGCTACTCCACGGAGCCCTTCATGCTCGACAACCCGAAACTCACGGCCCGCCAGCAACAGATCCTGGATCTCATCCAGACTGCGATCGCCCGCACCGGCGCGCCACCTACACGGGCCGAAATTGCGGCAGAACTGGGCTTCAAATCAGCCAACGCCGCAGAAGAGCATTTGCAGGCCCTGGCCCGCAAGGGCGTGATTGAACTGGTCAGTGGCACATCCCGCGGCATCCGGCTGCGCAACGAGACCGTGCGGTCCATCAACGCGGCGCGAGGCAGCCAGTTCAGCCTGCCCATACCGGGTCTTTCCCAACTCGTCCTGCCCCTGGTAGGCCGGGTGGCAGCGGGCTCGCCCATTCTCGCGCAGGAACACGTCGACCAGACCTATTGCGTTGAAAACAGCCTTTTCCAGCACAAGCCCGACTACCTTCTGAAGGTGCGAGGCATGTCGATGCGCGACGCCGGCATCATGGACGGTGACCTGCTGGCCGTGCAGTCCACACGAGAAGCCCGCAACGGCCAGATCATCGTCGCGCGCCTGGGGGATGACGTCACCGTCAAGCGGCTGCGCCGTACGGCCAGTTCCATCGAACTGTTGCCCGAGAACCCCGACTATCCCGTGATCGTGGTCCAGCCCGGCGAACCCTTTGAAATCGAGGGCCTGGCCGTGGGGCTGATCCGCAACACGATGCTCATGTAGCCCTCACCCCGGTTGACTGCAGGTGGCGGGCGTTTGGCGTGTCCTGGTGGCATGCCAGCCCTGCGGCTCAGCCGGTATCTCCTTGTGCAGGTTCTTCCAGAACAGCGGTTTTCACCTGCTGCCGGGAGGTTGCTGTGCGAGTGGTTTTGCAATCCTGCCTATGTCCAACCCCCGAAATTCGGAGTTTTCACATGGGAATTGTTTTACCTGCTTTCAACGCCCTCCCGCGGCACCTCTCCAAGCTGATGCTGTGGATGCAATCCGGTCGTGAGACCGCCTCCGGCCGTGTCCCATTCTGGAGCGATGAACCTGCCGCTGCCAACGACAGTGTTCAGCCCGGCATGGATCCGGCGTCGGACGCGTCGGACGCCCCTGACTTGCGGCAATTTGTGCGGCGTGCAACCTTGTCACAGGGCCAGAGGCCACCCGTGCCTTCGGCCACGCCCGTGCACAAGCCTCCCCTGCGGGGCAACTGGCCGTTTACGGTGCGGCCTGTTTCGGGCCCGGCCCAGCCAGCGTCAAGGCCTGTCAACAGCGCACATGGCTTTCATGCAGCGCCGCCCGCTCCTCACAAGCGGGTGCCAGCGATGTCAATGGCAGTACTTGGAGGCCCAGGCCGCCCGGCAACATGTGCTGTGCGCCGGTTTGCTGATCCAGGTTCGGGCCGGTTGGCCATTTCTGGGCGGATGGCAGATGTGTGCGCAGAACTTGACCGGTTGGCCGCATTTGAGGCCCTGCAGCTTCGCCGGGCCGTGGCCACCTGACGCACTCACCCCACAGCGCGCAGCGCGCTGTGCACTGGGCTTGCTGCTTGTCCTGTCCCGTCGCTCACCAGAAAGCCGGCGCCGCGCCATCCTGCATAACCAGGCCATCCGCTCGGTCAATACCCTCGTCGCCCAGGGCTGGCACCTCCTCCTCGTGCCCGCGCTGTCTGATTCCTCACTCCCCAGCATGTGAGGCCCCGGTGGAGCTGCAAGGCACAATATGAGGATGAATATTGTGATCCTCGACGACTATCAGGATGCGGTGCGAAAGCTTCACTGCGCGTCCCGGCTGGATGCCTACACGGCCAAGGTCTACACCAATACCGTCAAGGGCATCGGCCAGCTTTCGGTCAGGCTCAAGGACGCGGACATCATCGTCCTGGTGCGGGAACGTACGCACATCAGCCGCCAGCTGATCGAAAAACTGCCCCGGTTGAAGCTGATCGCCCAAACTGGCAAGGTAGGCAGCCATGTGGACGTGGCCGCCTGCACGGAGCGAGGCATCGCAGTTGCCGAAGGGGTCGGCTCGCCCGTGGCGCCCGCCGAACTCACCTGGGCCCTGGTCATGGCTGCCATGCGCCGACTTCCACAGTACATCTCCAACCTCAAGCATGGGGCATGGCAGCAGTCGGGTCTCAAGACGGCGTCCATGCCCGCGAACTTTGGCCTGGGCACCGTATTGCGCGGAAAGACACTGGGTATCTGGGGATACGGACGCATTGGACAGCTCGTAGCGGGGTACGGGCGCGCGTTCGGCATGAACGTACGTGTGTGGGGCCGCGAAGCCTCGCGCGCACAGGCGCTCACCGACGGTTACCAGGCGGCCACCACCAAGGAAGAGTTTTTTGCCCAGTGCGATGTGATCTCCCTGCATCTGCGCCTGACCGATGAGACGCGCGGGGTGGTGTCGCTGGAGGACCTCTCGTGCATGAAACCAACTGCCTTGCTGGTGAATACGTCACGTGCCGAACTGATCGAATCAGACGCGCTGATTGCCGCCCTCAACCGCGGCCGACCCGGCATGGCGGCTGTGGATGTTTTTGAAAGCGAACCCATCCTGCAGGGCCATGCGCTGTTGCGTCTGGAAAACTGTATTTGCACACCGCACATCGGGTATGTGGAACAAGACAGTTACGAGCTGTACTTCGGCGCCGCCTTTGACAACGTAGTCAACTTCATCAAGGGCACACCGACCAACATCGTGAACCCGGGTTCGCTACAGGTCCGTCGCTGAAACGCCAAACCCTGCCCTGCTGGCTGCTGAGCACCCGCGGTCAGCCGTTGCAGGGGGCACCAGCCGCATGTGGGCCCTGCCGAAAAACCGATCGCCTGCGGTTCGACATCGCTTTGGAATGCGTTGAAATCCCCATGAAAAAAGGCTTCCCGATGGGAAGCCTTTTTGTTTGAGCGGGGCAGCCACTCAAGATGGCCAGCCCTGCGTGCGCCTGATTACAGCGGAGTCTTCTTGCCGTCCTTGTAGACGTACAGGGTGATGGCAGGGTTCTTCATTTCGCCGTTGGGTTCGAACTGGATCGTCGAAGTCACGCCCTTGAAGTTGGACTTGGCCAGCTCAGCCGTGTAGACCTTGGGGTCCACAGAGTTGGCACGCTTCATGGCGTCCACCAGCAGGAAGGTCGCGTCGTAGGTGTACGGGCTGTAAACCTGGAACTGGTTGGGGTACTTGGCGTCGTACTTGGCCTTCCAGGCCGTGCCGCCAGGCATCTTCGCCAGCGACGAGCCGCCTTCAGCGCAGACCACGTTCGACAGGGTCTTGGCGCCTGCTGCCAGCTTGGCAATTTCAGACGTGCAGATGCCGTCGCCGCCGAAGAACTTCACGTTACCCATGCCCAGCTGTTCCATCTGGCGCAGCATCGGGCCGCCTTGTGGGTCCATACCGCCGAAGAACACGGCATCGGGGTTCTTGGCCTTGATGGCGGTCAGAATGGCCATGAAGTCGGTGGCCTTGTCGGTTGTGAACTGCTCGTCCACAACCTTCATGCCCTTGGCAATAGCGGTCTTCTTGAACACGTCAGCAACGCCCTGACCGTAGGCCGTACGGTCATCGATGATGGCCACGGTCTTGAGCTTGAGCGTGTCAGCTGCGTAGAACGCCAGACCTGAACCCAGCGCGTTGTCGTTCGCGATGATGCGGAACGTCGTCTTGTAGCCAGGCTTGGTCAGGTTGGGGTTGGTCGCTGCGCCAGTGACGTGGGGGATGCCGCAGTCGTTGTAGACCTTCGAAGCGGGAATCGTCGTACCGGAGTTCAGATGTCCCACAACGCCTGCAACCTTGGAGTCGCACAGCTTTTGTGCAGCAGCCGTGCCCTGCTTTGGATCAGCAGCATCGTCTTCGGCAACCAGCTCAAACTTGATCTTCTTGCCACCAATGGTGACGCCTTGGGCGTTCAGCTCTTCAATGGCCATGCGGGCGCCATTTTCGTTGTCCTTGCCGTAGTGAGCTTGGGCGCCGGAAACCGGAGCCACGTGGCCGATCTTGACCACCTGCTCTTGTGCAGAGGCCACACCAGCAGCAGCCGCGATAGCAGCAACCACGGTCAGTTTCAACTTCAATTGCATATCAATCTCCAGTAAAGATAAACGCTGAGATATAGGGTTGTGTCTCAACGCAGGGGAACATATCGCAATTTACGGGCCAGATCATTAGGGAACACGATAAAACGCGTGAAAACCCACAGGGGAATACCCTGTCATCTCACTGACGGCTCGTTGCAGAACTCGCCAGCTCATCGGCGACGGCCTCGTAGACGGCATGGCGGACCACCGACTCGATCTCCTCCCGCAACCGCGGGAGCACCGACCGTGTCTGCTCCTGCACCACGGTGGCTATGGCCTCGCGCAAGCGCTTTTCCAGCACCACATCGACGCGCTGCATCACGCGATGAACCACATACTCCTCGGTGCCGTCCGCCAGTCGCGCAGCCGGACCCACCGCAGGCAATGGGTTCACCACCGGCGACCGGGCTGCAGCAACAGACCCCGCAGCGGCAGGGGGTATCGCTGCAGAATCCCCCACGCGCGCTCCCACAGCGGGCGCTGCTGGGGGAGGAAGGCTCCCACGCGGCGTGGTTGCAGCAGCCACCGGGGCAGCGACCGCAGGCACGGCCGCTGCAATGGAAGACCTGCCAGCCGGGGCACTGCCCACCACGGCGGGAGGCACGGCGTGCGGAGGCATCACGGTGGTACGCGGAGGCACCGGGGGCACAGGGCCCATCGGTTTCGCGTCGGGCACCTGCACCACTTCGGTGAGCGTTGGCACAAAGCGCGGAGGGGTTCTCGGTGGAATGGCCATCAGCCGCCTTTCAAAACGAGATCGTGGCGCGTGATGGCATAACCGCGCGACGCGTAGTGGCGCCAGCGGGTCCGCGCCTGCAAGCGATCGGCTTCATCGTCTGCACTCACCACCTCTACGAGGCGATCGAAACGCCCAAAGCCTTCCGGTACCGCGTCCGTGAGGTTGAGCAACACCTCGTGGTGCAAAGAGCCGCGCGCGTCCTCTGCCAGGAGCACAGGGGACGCCAGCACCTGTTCCTCGTCTGCGCTCGCCAGGCAGTGCGCCACGAAGTCCTGCGGAGCCATCAGCCAGAGCATGCGGTCGAGCGCGGCCAGCGTGTCGGGACCGCCTGTGATCACAAGCCGCGACCCACTTCGCTGCACTTTGCGCGCAAAGCGGCACGCATAGGCGAGCTTGTCGGGCGCGTTGAAATGAAATGCGACCTCGGTCATCGGGGTCAGCTGGCCTGGGAAGCCTTGGCAGCCCTGGATGCCCTGGCGCGGCCCGAAGCCGCAGCCGGAGCAGCCGTCGCCGTGGACTGCGCCACCAGATACTGGACCAGCAAGGCAACCGGGCGGCCGGTGGACCCCTTGGCCGCACCTCCCTTCCAGGCCGTACCGGCAATGTCCAGATGCGCCCAGGGGGTTTCGCCCACAAACTTTTGCAAAAACTTGGCTGCGGTGATCGAACCGCCCGCACGCCCTGCCACATTGCCCATGTCAGCAAAGTTGCTCTTGAGTCCTTCCGAGTATTCGTCGTCCAGCGGCATGCGCCAGCACAGGTCCTGTGCTGCATCGCCGGCCTGCTGCAACGCAGCCGCCAGCGCATCGTTGTTGGCAAAAAGGCCACTGCGAACACCGCCCAGCGCGATCACGCAGGCACCGGTCAGCGTGGCGATGTCCACCATGGCGGCTGGCTTGAAGCGCGCCGCATAGGTCAGCGCATCGCACAGCACCAAGCGCCCTTCTGCGTCGGTATTGAGGATCTCGATGGTCTGCCCGCTCATGCTGGTCACCACATCACCCGGCTTCACGGCGCGGCCGTCGGGCATGTTTTCGCATGCGGGGATCAGGCCGACCACGTTGATGGCCGGCTGCAGTTCGCCCAGCGCCCGGAACACGCCCAGCACGCTCGCAGCACCGCACATGTCGAACTTCATCTCATCCATTTCAGCCGCGGGCTTGATGGAGATGCCGCCCGTGTCAAACGTGATGCCCTTGCCCACCAGCACCACAGGCGCATCGGTGCGGGTGCCGCCGTTGTAGCGCAGCTCGATGAAACGCAGGGGCTCCTCTGAGCCGCGGGCCACCGCCATGAACGCACCCATGCCCAGGCGCGCCACGTCGGCCGGGCCATGCACCTTGCACTGGATGCGCGGCAGCTTTGCCAGCGCCTTGGCCGCGTCGGCCAGCAGCGATGGCGTGGCGTGGTTGGCGGGGCGGTTGCCCCATTCGCGCGCCAGCTCCACCCCGGCCACCAGTGCAACGCCGCTGTCGAAACCCTCACGCACCTGCGCGGCATCGGGCACGCCCACGATGCAGCGGCTCAGGATGCGCGGCTCCGCCTTGGACTTCGTCGTGGTGTACACATAGCTGGCCTCTGCCACAGCCTGCACTGCGGCACTGGCGGCCTCAGGCGCTACGGACGGCGCTGCAAAGCACACCACCACGCGCCGGGTCAGCGGCGCCTTGATGGCAGAACCGAGGGCCAGCAGGCTCTGGCGAACGGCGCGTGCCGTGCCGTCGCCCACGCCCGCCAGCACCACACGGCGTGCTGCCACTGCAGGCACCTGGTACATCTGCAGGTGCTTGCCGGGCTTGGCGGTGAAGTCACCATTCTTGAGCGCCAGCGCGGCCAGCGAAGAAAGCGCATCCTTGCCCGGCTTGAAGCCTTCAGGCACCAGCACAACCAGAAGGTCGCACTTTTCCGAGGCGGCCGCGGCCGGGGCCAGGGTCTTGAGATCAAAGTTCATAATCGGTGTTTTCCTTCGAGCGAATCTTGCGGTTCTTGTGGTTTGGCATGGTGCGAGGCGGTTGGAAGGTGGGGCGCGTTCGCTGCTGTCTGCCGGCCCCCCGGAAGCCCGTCGCAACTGGTGAACGTTCTGGCGGTCGCTGTGCACGCGGGACGCACATCAGCGTGCAGCGGTATGCCGGGGCCCCAAGGCCGGATGGCTGCGCAGACACGTAAAAGTTCACAACACGCTCTCAGCCTATGTTATTCGATTCATCCATTCGCAAGGAGCTGGCCCGCAGCTTCGGGGCGACCCTGGTCGTGCTGGTCACCGTGGTCATGACCATGATGCTGATCCGCACGCTGGGGCAGGCTTCGCGCGGCAGCGTAAGCCCTTCGGACGTGATGCTGGTGATGGGCTTCACCGTGCTGGGCCAGCTGCCCACCATTCTCAGCCTGAGCCTGTTCATCTCGGTGGTGGGCACGCTCTCGCGCATGTACCGCGACAGCGAGATGGTCATCTGGTTTGCCAGTGGCCGTGGGCTGGTTACCTTGCTGCGCCCCCTGCTGCGGTTTGCATGGCCGGTGCTGGTCATCACGGCCATTCTTTCGCTGCTTGTGTGGCCCTGGGCCAATTCGCAGATCCAGGAACTGCGTACGCGGTACGAGCAGCGCAGCGACATCGACCGCATTGCCCCCGGGGAATTTCAGGAGTCGTCCAACGGCAGCCGTGTGTTCTTCATCGACAAGGACACGCCGGACAACCAGGCCGGCAACAACATCTTCATCGCCGCGACCGACGGGGCGCGCGAATCCGTCACGTCCGCCCGCAGCGCCCGCATCGTCATTGAGGGCGGCGAGCGCATCGCCATCCTGAGCGACGGGCAGCGGCTGGAGACATCGCGTGACCAGCCGGGCGTGAAGATCAGCGAGTTCGAGGAGTACGGCACGCGCATCGGCTCTGCACCCGCAGGCTCGCCCGAAGAGCTGGCCGTCAAGACCCGCCCGACCCATGAACTCCTCATGAAGCCCCTGCCTGCCTTCAAGGCCGAACTGGGCTGGCGGCTGGGCCTGGCGCTGGCGGCGCTCAATTTTGTGGTGCTGGGCCTGGCGGTGGCCAGCGTCAACCCGCGCGCGGCGCGCAGCACCAGCCTGGTGTTCGCATTGTTTGCCTTCATCGTGTACTACAACCTCATGACCCTGGGCCAGAGCTGGGTGGGCGCGGGCAGGCTGGGCCTGATCCCCTTCATGGCTTCGCTGCACGGCGGCATGCTGCTGGTGGCCGCTGCCATCCTTGCCGCCCGCCACAACCAGTGGTCCATCCGCAACCTGCTGCGCCGTCAGGCCGTTCAGCCATGAAAACCCTGCGCCGCTTCATCCACCGCGAGGCCCTGGTGGCCGTGAGCTTTGTCACCGCGGGCTTTCTTGCGCTGTTCTTTTTCTTCGACCTGGTGGACGAACTCCGCTGGGTGGGCAAGACGGGCGCTGACGGCTACCAGCTGTCGCACGCGCTGCTGTTCGTGGTGCTCAGCATCCCCAGCCACCTGTACGAGCTGCTGCCCATCACGGTGCTCATTGGCACCATCTTTGTGATGGCCAGGCTGGCCCAAAGCTCCGAATTCACGATCATGCGCACGAGCGGGCTGGGCCCCTGGAAGGCGCTGCGCACGCTGCTCACCCTGGGCGGGTTCTTTGTGGTGCTGACCTTTGCCGTGGGCGACTACATTGCGCCGCTGAGCGACAAGGCTGCGCAGCTCGTCAAGGCCAAGTACCTGGGGCGCCTGACCACCGGCGCCACGGGCGCGTGGCTCAAGGAAAAGCAGGACGACCGGTCTTACGCCGTCAACGTGCGCGCCCTCACCCCTGATGGCGGCATGCTGGGCGTGCGTATCTTCGAGTTCGACGCCAAAGGCCGCCTGGCATCGCAGACCCGGGCAGCCTCGGGCAAATTCGGTGCCGATGGCACCTGGGACCTGGAGAAGGTCGAGCGCAGCAGCTTCCAGCACCAGGGCGACGATGGCGCGCGCGTGGAGCACCTGCAGGCCCCATCGCTGCAATGGGCCACGCGCATCAGCGCCGACATGGTCTCGGCTTCAGTGCTCAAACCCGACCGCATGGCCACACTCGACCTGTTCCAGTATGTGCGCCACCTTGATGCCAACGGCCAGTCGGCCCAGCGCTACGAGATCGAGTTCTGGCGCAAGGTGTTCTATCCGCTCAGCTGCCTGGTGATGGTGGTGCTGGCGCTGCCATTTGCATACCTGCACTTTCGCTCGGGCGGCATTGCCGGGTATGTGTTTGGCGGGGTCATGGCGGGTATCAGTTTTTTCCTGCTCAACAACGTGTTTGGCTATGCAGGCAACCTGCAGCAATGGTCCCCCTGGCTTACGGCGGCGGCGCCGGGCCTTATCTACAGCGTGCTCTCGCTGGCTGCGTTTGGCTGGCTGGTGCTGCGGCGATAGCCGCGGGCGCACTCACACACTTCTGCTCTTCCCATGACCCGTTCCATCATCCTCTTTGCCCACGGCTCGCGTGACCCCCTGTGGCGGGCTCCCATGGAGGCCGTCGCCCAGCGCATTGCCACGCAGCAGCCCGAGCGCCCGGTGGCCTGCGCCTACCTGGAACTGTGCGAGCCATCGCTGCCCCACGCAGCCGCAGTGCAGGCAGCGCAGGGCGCCACGCACATTACGGTGGTGCCCATGTTCCTGGGCACAGGCAAACATGCCCGCGAAGACCTGCCGGTCCTGGTGGAAGAATTGCGTGCAGCCCATCCGGGCATCGAATTCGCCGTCCAGCAGGCCGTGGGCGAAGACCCGCGCATGACGGCGCTGATGGCCGAAATCGCGTGTGAGACCCCGGTCGAAGCATCCACACGTTAGAACCGTGGAGCATAATGATGCACCTCGTTAGGTGCAATCAGATATGAACCTCCACCAATTTCGCTTCGTCCAGGAAGCCGCCCGCCGCAACCTCAACCTGACGGAAGCCGCCAAGGCGCTCCACACGTCGCAGCCCGGCGTATCCAAAGCGATCATCGAGCTGGAAGAGGAACTCGGGGTAGACATCTTTGCCCGCCACGGCAAGCGGCTCAAGCGCATCACCGAACCCGGCCAGCATGTGCTCAAGAGCATCGAGGTCATCATGCGCGAAGTGGGTAACCTCAAGCGCATTGGAGAGCAGTTCAGCGCCCAGGACAGCGGCACCCTGAGCATTGCCACCACCCACACCCAGGCCCGCTACGTGCTGCCGGTGCCGGTGGCCAAGCTGCGCGAGGCCTACCCCAAGGTCAACATCAGCCTGCACCAGGCCACCCCGCACGAAGTGGCGCGCATGATCCTGGACGAGGTGGCTGAAATCGGCATGGCCACCGAATCGCTGGCCGACTACCCCGAACTGGTCACCCTGCCCTGCTACGAATGGCAGCACGTGCTGGTGGTGCCCAACGAGCACCCCCTGGCGCAAAAGGATCGCATCGGCCTGGAAGACCTGGCGAGCGAGGCCCTGATCACCTACCACCCGTCGTTCACCGGGCGCGGCAAGATCGACCAGGCCTTTGCCAACCGCAAGCTGCAGCCACGCATCGTGCTGGAGGCCATCGATTCCGACGTGATCAAGACCTACGTGCGCCTGGGCCTGGGCATTGGCATCGTGGCCGAGATGGCCATGCGCGACGACCCCGTGGGCGACCTGGCGGTGCGCCCTGTGGGCCACCTGTTTGGCCAGAGCGTGGCGCGGGTGGCGTTCAAGCGCGGCGCGTACCTGCGCAATTTCGTGTACAAATTTGCCGAGCTGCTCAGCGACCGCCTGAGCCGCGACCTGATCGCACGGGCCATGACCGGCCACGTGAACGACTACGAGCTGTAACTTCCCTGCCCTGCACGCCTCCCCGCCGCCCCCGAACCCTCCGTTGCGCCATGACCCAAGCCACCGCCCGCACACCCGAATTTGCCAGCAAGCTGCCTCACGTGGGCACCACCATATTCACCGTCATGTCGGCGCTGGCCACCGAGCACAAGGCCGTGAACCTGGGCCAGGGCTTCCCGGACTTTGAATGCGATCCGGCGCTGGTGGACGCCGTCACTGCCGCGATGAAAGCCGGCCACAACCAGTACCCCCCCATGCCCGGGGTGCCGGCGCTGCGCGAGGCGGTAGCCCGCAAGATCGAGGCGCTGCACGGCCGCGCCTACAACCCCAATACCGAAATCACGATCACGGCAGGCGCCACGCAGGCCATCATCACGGCCATCCTGGCCATCGTGCACCCCGGCGATGAGGTCATCGTGCTGGACCCGTGCTACGACAGCTATGTGCCCAACATCGAGCTGGCCGGTGGCAAGGCCGTGCGCGTACCGCTCACGCCTGGCACCTTCCGCCCGGACTTTGCGCGCATCGGCGCGGCCATGACGCCCCGCACCCGCGCCATCATCATCAACAGCCCGCACAACCCGAGCGCCACCATCTGGACGGCCGACGAAATGCGCCAGCTCGAAGCGCTGCTGGCCCCCACCGACATCCTGCTCATCAGCGACGAGGTGTACGAGCACATGGTGTTTGACGGCGCCGAGCACCAGAGCGCCGCGCGCTTTGACGGCCTGGCCGCCCGTGCCTTCATCGTGTCGAGCTTTGGCAAGACCTTTCACGTCACGGGCTGGAAGGTCGGCACCGTGGCCGCGCCCGCAGCGCTGACGGCCGAGTTCCGCAAGGTGCACCAGTTCAACGTATTCACCGTGAACACCCCGGTGCAATACGGCCTGGCCGCTTACCTGCAAGACCCCACGCCTTACCTGCAGCTACCCGCCTTCTACCAGGCCAAGCGAGACCTGTTCCGCGCGGGACTGGCAGGCTCGCGCTTCAAGCTGCTGCCCAGCACCGGCAGCTACTTCCAGTGCGTAGACATCTCTGCCGTGAGCGACCTGGGCGAGGCCGACTTTTGCCAGTGGCTCACCCGGGAGGTGGGCGTGGCAGCCATACCTTTGTCGGCGTTCTATGGCGACGGGTTCGACCAGCGCGTGGTGCGCTTTTGTTTTGCCAAGAAGGACGACACCCTGCGCGCGGCGCTGGAGCGGCTGCGCAAGCTGTGAGGTCGAGGTGAGGCGATGCGCCAAGGCGGCAGCGCGCCGGGCAGAGGCCAGGTCCGGTATTTTTTGGGTGTTTCAGGCCGCCATGGCTTGATAGTACTGCCTTAGAAGCTACTAAAACAATAGCACCTTTCCAGAACCTCACCTTGCCGCCACACCGCCTGCCGTACGCGCAAACACGGTAGCGGGGCCTGCCACACCAGAGAGGGTTGCCATGTTTTCACACATCATGGTCGGCGCCGCCGACTTTGACCGGGCGATGGCGTTCTACACGCCTGTTCTCAACGCCCTGGGGGTGAAGTTCCGGTTCATGGAACCAGGCAGGCCCTGGGCGGGCTGGCAGTCGTCACCCGGCCCGCGCCCGCTGTTCCTCATTGGGCGGCCTCACGACCAGAAGCCCCATGCGCCGGGCAACGGCCAGATGGTGGCCTTCATGGCGCCTTCGCGCGACGCGGTCGACACCGTGTACGCACTGGCCCTGGCGCACGGCGGCAGCAGCGAAGGCGCCCCGGGCCTTCGGCCCGAATACCACCCGCACTACTACGCCGCCTACTTCCGCGACCCGGATGGCAACAAGCTGTGCGTGGTGTGCCATGACGATCCGGCATCATCTGCCTGACCTGGGCACCGCGGCCGAAAGGGCTTCGATCCGCTCAGCCGCGCATCACAGCAGCACGATGTCGTACTGCTCCTGCCCCATCGCGCTTTCAGCCTGCAGCGAGATGGGTTTCTTGATGAAGTCCGACAGGCCCGCCAGGTGCTGGCTTTCCTCGTCCAGAAAAAGCTCCACCACCCGGGCCGATGCCACCACCCGGAACTCGCGCGGGTTGAACTGGCGGGCTTCGCGCAGGATCTCGCGCAGGATGTCGTAGCACACGCTGCGCGCGGTTTTCACACTGCCTTTGCCCTGGCAGGCCTCGCAGGGCTCGCACAGCATGTGGGCCAGCGATTCGCGGGTGCGCTTGCGCGTCATCTCGACCAGGCCCAGCTGCGAGAAGCCGCCCGCCATGGTTTTGACCCGGTCGCGCGCCAGCTGTTTCTTGAACTCGGCCAGCACGGCCTGCTGGTGGTCGTCGCGCACCATGTCGATGAAGTCCACGATGATGATGCCGCCCAGGTTGCGCAGCCGCAGCTGGCGCGCGATGGCCTGCGCAGCCTCCAGATTGGTCTTGAAGATCGTGTCGTCGAAATTGCGCGCACCCACGTAACCGCCGGTGTTCACGTCAATGGTGGTGAGCGCCTCGGTCTGGTCCACGATGAGGTAGCCGCCCGACTTCAAATCCACCCGGCGGCCCAGGGCCTTGGCCACTTCCTCGTCGATGGAATACAGGTCAAAAATGGGCCGCTCGCCCTTGTAGTGCTGCAGCTTGCCTGCGGCCGCGGGCATGAACTCCTGCCCGAATGCACGCAACCGGTGGAACTGCTCCATCGAGTCGAGCCGGATGCTCTGGGTGTGGTCTCCGACCATGTCGCGCAGCACGCGCTGCAGCAGGTCCAGATCCTGGTGCAACAGCGAGCCCGCTGGGAGCTTGAGCGATGCCTCCTTGATGCGCGCCCAGGTCTTGCGCAGGTAGGCAATGTCCTCCGACAGCTCGGCGTCGGTCGAATCCTCGCCATTGGTGCGCAGGATGAAGCCGCCGCCCCCACCGGTGGACTTGTCGCCCACCAGCGCCTGCAGCCGCGCGCGCAGTGCATCGCGCTCGGCGCCCGGAATCTTCTGTGACACACCCACATGGTCGTCCTGCGGCAAAAACACCAGCAGCCGCCCGGCCACGCTGATCTGCGTGGACAGCCGCGCGCCCTTGGTGCCGATGGGGTCCTTGATGACCTGCACCATCAGCGACTGGCCCTCGAAGACCTGCTTTTCAATGGGGATCTGCGGCTCGGTCTTTCGGGCAAAGGCCGGTGGCTCGCCGTCGGGCTGGCGGTGCCACACATCGGCCACGTGCAAGAAGGCTGCGCGCTCCAGGCCAATGTCGATGAAAGCCGACTGCATGCCGGGCAGCACGCGCGAGACCTTGCCCAGGTACACGTTGCCGACCAGCCCGCGCTCAAGCGTGCGCTCCACATGCAGCTCCTGCACGGCGCCGTGCTCCACCACGGCCACGCGGGTTTCCTGGGGCGACCAGTTGATGAGGATGTCTTGTTGCATGGTGTCTCGGTTTTATCGTTGTAGGGGCCGCAGCGCTCCGGCCCATGACCGGTTCAGACGGCAAAACCCGCTTCGCGCAGGAGATTGGCGGTCTCGAACATCGGCAACCCCATGATGCCCGAATAGCTGCCCGCCATGTGCTCCACATGGGCAGCGGCCCGGCCCTGGATGCCGTAGGCGCCGGCCTTGCCCAGGGGCTCGCCGGTGGCCACGTAGGCGTCGATCTGTGCGGGCGTCATGGCGGAAAAGGTCACGCGCGATACCGACAGTGCCTGCAGGCGGCGCGCCCCATGCTGCAGCGCCACGGCGGTCAGCACCTGGTGCTCGTGCCCGGCCAGCGCGGCCAGCATGCGCGCGGCATGCACGGCGTCGTCGGGCTTGCCGTAGATGGTGTCACCCAGTGCCACCGTGGTGTCGGAGCACAGGATGGGCGCCTCGGGCAGTCCACGGCGCTCGCGGCGGGCCACGGCTGCGTCGAGCTTGAGGCCGGTCACGCGCTGCACGTAGGCGGCAGGTGCCTCACCCGGCAGCACGGCTTCGATGGCTTCGGCGTCTTCCGCCTCGTCGCCGTCCACGTTGGGCAGCAGCAGCTGGTAGGCCACGCCCAGCTGTTCCAGCAACTGGCGGCGCCGGGGGCTTTGCGAGGCAAGGTAAATGAAGTCAGGCATGGAGCGATTTTGGGTGAAATTGGCCTTTAGCGCTTGAAGAACGGGCACTTCAAGCTATCAAAAGCAGAGCATCCTCCGATGCGCGCACAGCAGGCAGCCTGCGGCGCACGGCCACCACTATCACTCGCGGTGGTACGGGTGGCCGGCGTTGACAGACCAGGCGCGGTACAGCTGCTCGATGAGCAGGACCCGCACCATGGCGTGCGGCAGGGTCAGGTCAGACAGCCGGATGCGTTCATGCGCGCCCTGGCGAAAAGCCGGGTCCAGCCCGTCAGGCCCGCCAATGACCAGGGCCACGTCATCGCCGCCCAGCTGCCAGCCCTTGAGGCGCTCGGCCAGTGCCTTGGTGGTCAGGTTGGTACCGCGCTCGTCCAGCGCCACCACGCGGGTGCCGCGGGGTATGGCGGCCTCGATGCGCTCGCGCTCGGCGGCGTAGAGGGTTTCCAGCGTCTTGGAGCCGCGCGGCTCGGTTTTCACGGCCTTGAGCTCGACCTTGAGTTCGGGGGGAAAGCGTTTGGCGTAATCGTCATACGCCGTCTGGGCCCAGTCGGGCACCCGCTGCCCGACCGCCACGATGAGCAGCTTCATGGATGGTCAACCCGGATGCGAAAAGGACACAAGCCGCGCCGCGCGCCCGGCGGGGCGCACGGTGCGCGTGCCGCTCAACCCTTGCGGCCCGGGGCCTTCTTGGCTGCGGGCTTGGTGCCCGAAGCGGCAGGCCTTGCGGCTGGCCTGGCCGCCGAGCGTGCCGGCGCCTTGGTGGCGGCTGGCGACGACTTCTTGGCGGCAGGCTTCTTGGCGCCGCCGGGCTTGACCACCACGGTCTTGACGGCGGTCTTTGCGGGTGCCTTGGATGGCGACTTGGCTGGAGCCTTGACCGGGGCCTTGGCAGTCGTCTTTGCCGGGGTCTTTGCCGCGGCCGGCTTCTTGGCGGCTACTGCGGCGGCTCCGGCCTTGGTGGCGGGCTTGCCGGCTGCCGTCTTGGCCGCTGGCTTGGCTGCAGCGGCCTTGGCCGGTGCTGCCACCTTGGCCGCGCTCTTGGCCACGGCCTTCACGGTGGCCTTGCCTGAACGGGCGGGCGCTGCGGGTGCTGCAGAGGCGGCGGCCTTCCTGGCAGGTGCCTTGCCGGCTGCCTTGGCATCCGACTTGGCGGCTTTCTGGGCCGACTTCTTGTCGGCCAGGTCTGCCGCAGCGGTGGACACCGGCTTGGCCGCGCCCAGCTTCAGGCGCACGGGCACTTCGCCCCACAGCTCTTCCAGGCGGTAGTACTGGCGGATGGCGGGCTGCATGATGTGCGCCACGGCAGCGCCGCAGTCCACGATGATCCATTCGCCGTTGTCTTCGCCCTCGATGCGCGGCTTGGAAAAGCCGGCTTCCTTGACCGCGTCGCGCACGCTGGCGGCCAACGCCTTGGTCTGGCGGTTGGAGGTGCCCGATGCCACGATCACCCGTTCAAACAGCGGCGACAGGTGCTCGGTGTTGAACACCTGGATGTCTTGCGCCTTGACGTCTTCCAGCCCGTCGACGATGGCGCGCTGGAGTTTGGTGACGTCTTTTTTGGCTGCGGATTCCGATTTGGTGGAGGTGGTCATCAGGCGTGAAATAGAAGGGGGATAAGTCAATATAGCGTGCAACGCAGCGGGCAGCCAGTAGGGCAGCGCCTCGGGTGTTGCGCAGGCGCGCTGCGTGGTTTTGAGGTGTTTTTGGCCTCTGGCGCAGGTGTGAAAAGCGCTGGCAGCTATTGAAATTATAGCTTTTGCGCTGTTACAGCCATTTACTGCGCTGCGCGCGGGCCTTCAGCGAGCCAGTCGCGCCGCACCAGAAACCGCTGTGTGAGCGCTGCCTCGGCCGAATCGGCAGCGTCCGAGCGCTGGTACGACCACGACACCAGGGGCGGCATCGACAGCAGGATGGACTCGGTACGCCCGCCCGACTGCAGGCCAAAGTGCGTGCCGCGGTCCCACACCAGGTTGAACTCCACGTACCGCCCGCGGCGGTAGAGCTGAAAGTCGCGCTCGCGCTCGCCATAGGGCGTGTCCTTGCGCTTTTCCACGATGGGCAGGTACGCAGACAGGAAGGCATCGCCCACCGACTGCGTCATGGCCAGGCTCTGCTCGAAGCCCAGTTCCGAAAAATCGTCGTAGAACACGCCGCCCACGCCGCGTTGCTCGCTGCGGTGCTTGAGGTAGAAATATTCGTCGCACCACTGCTTGAAGCGGGGGTACTTGTCATCGCCAAAGGTGGCCAGCGCATCGCGGCAGGTGCGGTGAAAGTGCACCGCGTCTTCCTCGAAGCCGTAGTACGGCGTGAGATCCATGCCGCCGCCAAACCAGCAGGTCGGTGCCTGGCCGGGGTGGCCTGCAGCGATCATGCGCACGTTCATGTGCACCGTGGGCACGTACGGGTTGCGCGGGTGGAACACCAGCGACACGCCCATGGCCTCGAACGGCGCCCCCGCCAGCTCGGGCCGGTGCTGCGTGGCCGACGGCGGCAGCTGCGGGCCGCGCACATGGCTGAAGCCGCAACCCGCGCGCTCGAACACGCGGCCGCCTTCCATGATCTTGGTAATGCCGTCGCCCTGCAGCATCTCGCCCGGGGGCTTGCTCCAGGCATCGGCCAGAAACCGCGCACCGCCCTCGCCTGCGCCCGCTGTGGCGGCTTCTGCCGCCTCTACCGCTTCCAGCGCATCGGTGATGCGGGCCTGCAGGCCCTGCAGGTAGGTGCGTACGGTGGCCACGCTCGCGGCAGGATTCAAACCAGGTTGTTGCATTTCAGTGATCCATTGCCATCGCCACGCTGCGCGGCCGTTAAAACTGGCGCTGCCCATGCCAGGGACGCCAAGCAAGGGCCGCCCCGCCGCGAGGGCGTCGTCCCCCTCCGGGGGAAGGCGCCGCAGGCGGACTCAGGGGGGAGCTACTTCACCGCCCTGAAGCCGATGTCCCGGCGGTACTGGGCGCCATCGAAATGGATGCCGCGCGCCACGTCATACGCGCGGATTTGCGCCTGCTTGACGCTGTCTGCCAGCACCGTGACGCACAGCACGCGGCCGCCCGTGACGCTGACCACGCCAGCGGCCAGCTGCGTGCCCGCGTGGAACACCATGGCGTCTTCCGCCTCGGCGGGCAGGCCGGTGATGGCATCGCCCTTGCGCGGAGCCTCGGGGTAGCCGTGGGCGGCCATGACCACGCCGAGTGCGGTGCGGCGGTCCCACTGGAGCTCCACGGTGTCCAGCTTGCCGTCGGCGGCAGCGCCCATCACGTCGCAGAAATCGCTTTTCAGGCGCATCAGGATGGGCTGGGTTTCCGGGTCGCCCATGCGGCAGTTGAATTCGAGCGTCTTGGGCTGGCCCTTGGCGTCGATCATCAGCCCGGCATACAGGAAGCCGGTGTACGGGATGCCGTCCTTTTCCATGCCGCGGATGGTGGGCAGAATGATCTCGCGCATGGCGCGGGCGTGCACATCGGCCGTGACCACGGGCGCGGGCGAATACGCGCCCATACCGCCGGTGTTGGGGCCTTCGTCGTTGTCTTTCAGGCGCTTGTGGTCCTGGCTGGTGGCCAGGGCCACCACGTTCTTGCCATCGCACAGCACGATGAAGGAGGCCTCTTCGCCTTCGAGGAATTCCTCGATCACCACGCGCGCGCCGCCTTCGTTGTGCGTCACGCCGTACTTGTTGTCCACCAGCATGAAGTCCACGGCGTCGTGGGCCTCCTGCAGCGTCATGGCCACGACAACGCCTTTGCCCGCGGCCAGGCCGTCGGCCTTGATGACGATGGGCGCGCCCAGGCGGTCCACGAAAGCGTGCGCGGCAGCCGGGTCGGTGAAGGTGTCGTAGTCGGCTGTGGGGATGCCGTGGCGGCGCATGAACGCCTTGGAAAACGCCTTGGAGCTCTCCAGCTGCGCGGCGGCCTTGGTGGGGCCAAAGATGCGCATGTTGTGGGCGCGAAACTCGTCGACCACGCCTGCAGCCAGGGGTGCCTCAGGGCCCACCACCGTCAGCGCAATTTTCTCGGCCTGCGCCCAGGCGCGCAGCTCGCGCACATCGGTGATGGCCACGTTCTCCAGCTTGGCGCCCAGCGCCGTGCCGCCGTTGCCCGGCGCCACATACACCTTAGTCACCTTCGGGGACTCGGCCAGTTTCCACGCCATCGCGTGTTCACGGCCGCCGCCACCAATCACAAGTACTTTCATAGCAACCTTTGGTGAACCCCTGCTGGCACTGCACTTAGCTGCAAGCCGGTGGTTCGGGAAAAATCAAAATCTCATTGACCAATTGTGCTGCGCACGACCCACAGCGTCAGAAACCGGCGCGGCCGAAGCCAGTGCCACCGCGCAAGGGCCGCCAAGACACTCTTGTGTCGCGAACGCTCTGTGCGCTGGTGGCGTCCCCCTCCCGCAAGCGAAGCGCAGCGAGAGAGGGGGAAGCGGCGCAGCCGCTCAGGGGGAGCCTCACAGTGCCGCGTTGTGATAAACCTCTTGCGTATCGTCCAGGTCTTCCAGCACGTCCAGCAGCTTCTGCATGCGGGCAGCGTCATCGCCCGTCAGCTCAATGGTGTTTTCGGGCCGCATCGTCACGCCGGCCACCTCGGCCTTCAGGCCCGCGGCCTCCAGTGCATTCTTCACGGCCTCGAAGTCTGCCGGGGCCGTCAATACCTCCACCGCACCATCGTCATCCGTCAGCACGTCTTCGGCACCCGCCTCCAGGGCCACTTCCATCACCGTGTCTTCGCTGGTGCCGGGGGCAAAAATCAGCTGGCCGCAATGCTTGAACTGGAACACCACCGAGCCCTCGGTTCCCATGTTGCCACCGTGCTTGCTGAAGGCGTGCCGCACCTCGGCCACCGTGCGCACCCGGTTGTCGGTCATGGTGTCGATCATGATGGCCGCACCGCCGATGCCGTAGCCCTCGTAGCGGATTTCTTCGTACGTCAGGCCTTCGGCATTGCCGGTGGCCTTGTCGATGTTGTACTTGATGCGGTCGGCGGGCATGTTGGCCGCCTTGGCCTTGTCCACCGCCAGCCGCAGGCGGGGGTTGGCAGACAGGTCGCCGCCACCGGCGCGGGCTGCCACAGTGATTTCGCGAATGATGCGGGTCCAGATCTTGCCGCGCTTTTCATCCTGCCGCCCTTTGCGGTGCTGGATATTCGCCCATTTACTGTGTCCTGCCACGAGAAGTCCTTTAGTGCGGGTGTATGGATACGGGTGTCTTGATTTAATCTACCGGGGGATTTTACTTTTGCCCGTCACCGATCTCCGAGGAAACCCGAAATGGCCGAACCCCTGCTGATTGCCAAGCACAACACCACCGAATGCCACCTGCTGCCGGGCCTGGCCAACCGCCACGGGCTCATCACGGGTGCCACCGGCACCGGCAAGACGGTCACGCTGCAGACGCTGGCCGAAAACTTCTCGCGCATCGGGGTGCCGGTGTTCATGGCCGACGTGAAGGGCGACCTGACCGGCGCCAGCCAGCCCGGCAAGATCGGCGAGAAGCTGGCAGCAGTCCTCAAGGAACGCGGGCTTGACCTGCCCGCCCCGCTGGCCTGCCCGACCACGCTGTGGGATGTGTTTGGCGAGCAGGGCCACCCCGTGCGCGCCACGGTGTCCGACATGGGCCCGCTGCTGCTGGGGCGCATGCTCAACCTGAACGAGACGCAGCTGGGCGTGCTCAACCTCGTGTTCAAGATTGCCGACGACAACGGCATGCTGCTGCTGGACCTGAAAGACCTGCGCGCCATGCTGCAGTACGTGGGTGACAACGCCAAGGAGTTCACCACCGAATACGGCAACGTGAGCGCCGCCAGCGTGGGCGCCATCCAGCGCGGCTTGCTGCAGATCGAGCAGCAGGGCGGCACGCAGTTCTTCGGCGAGCCCATGCTCGACATCAACGATTTCATGCAGACGGTGGACGGCCACGGCGTGGTCAACATCCTGGCGGCCGACAAGCTCATGAATTCGCCGCGGCTGTACGCCACCTTCCTGCTGTGGATGCTGTCGGAGCTGTTCGAGCAGCTGCCTGAAATCGGCGACCCCGAGCAGCCCAAGCTGGTGTTCTTCTTTGACGAGGCGCACCTGCTGTTCAACGAAGCCCCCAAGGTGCTCGTCGAGCGCATCGAACTGGTGGTGCGCCTGGTGCGCTCCAAGGGCGTGGGGGTGTATTTCGTCACGCAGAACCCGCTCGACATCCCCGACAGCGTGCTGGCCCAGCTGGGCAACCGCGTGCAGCATGCGTTGCGCGCCTTCACGCCGCGTGACCAGAAGGCCGTCAAAGCCACGGCCACCACCATGCGGCAAAAGCCCGGCCTGGACATCGAAACCGCCATCACCGAACTGGCCGTGGGCGAGGCGCTGGTGAGCTTTCTGGATGCCAAGGGCCGCCCCAGCGTGACCGAGCGCGTATTCGTGCTGCCGCCCGGCAGCCAGCTGGGCCCCATCACACCGCAGCAGCGCCAGGCGCTGATGGCTGGCTCGCTGGTGGCTGGCGTGTACGAAAAGGTGGTGGACCGTGAATCTGCCTACGAAAAGCTCAAGGGCCGCGCGGCCGACCTGTCGGCACAGGCCGATACGGCCAGCGGCAAGCCCGGGGCAGCAGGCACCGCAGAGCAGGACGGCGGCGGGCTGCTGGGTGGCCTCAACGACGTGCTGTTTGGCAGCACCGGCCCGCGCGGCGGCAAGCGCGACGGCCTGGCGCAGACCATGGCCAAGTCTGCCGTGCGCACCATGGGCACCACGCTGGGCAAGGAGATCCTGCGCGGGGTACTGGGCGGCATCTTTGGGGGCGGCGGGCGCCGCCGCTGAGCCACCACGCTCATCACGCCCACCGCCGGCGCGAAGGCGGCAGCATGCGGTGGCAAAGCGCGCCGCGTGCTGCGTTGGCAGGGCCTTGAGCGCGGCCTGCATTGCCCGGCCAGACGCACTCTCGGCCTGGCACGCCGCTGCCTGGCACCACTGTGCGCGGGTCACCACACTTCCTGCACCCGCTTCACCGCACTGACACGCAACCGTCACATTTCCGCCATCAAATCAACCTGAAGAAGGACTGGGACAAGCAAGAAATAACAACAACAACAGACAAAAAGGAGGGACCCATGACCGCAACGACGACAGAACGGATCGTGCTGCGCTGGGGCAGCAAGCTGCCCATGCTGGCAGTGGCAGGCTGGGTGGTGGCAGTAGCAGGCGTACCCGCAGGCGCATGGCGGCTTCGGGGCGTGTGGCTGGTCTACCTTTTCATCACCGTGGTGTTGCTGGCCATCATGGGCCAGTGGGTGCGGTCGGTGCGCGAACACTACATCCGCGAAGCCCCCCTGCCCCGCTTCCTGCAGCGCAAGCTGCGCGAGGCCTACCCGCACCTCGGTACCCGCGATTGCGAGCTGGTCGAACGGGGCCTGCGGCAGTTCTTCCTGGCCTGCCTGCGCAGCAAAAAGCAGTTTGTAGCCATGCCATCGCGCGCGGCGGATGCGCTGTGGCACGAGTTCATCCTGCACACGCAGGCCTACCAGGGCTGGTGCGACAACGCGCTGGGTTTTTTCTTGCACCACACGCCCGCCGAAGCCCTGGGCTCCAGGGCGCGCCACAACGACGGTCTGCGCCGCGCCTGGTACTGGGCGTGCAAGGAAGAATCGATTGACCCCAAGGCGCCCAGCCGCCTGCCCCTGCTGTTTGCGCTGGACGCCAAGTTTGCGATCGCAGGCGGCTTCAGCTACCTGCCCGACTGCACCGACATCGCCCGCAAGAATGACGCGGGCGGCGACGGGGGCGGCACCTACTGCGGCACCAGCTTTTCGGACGGCAGCTACAGCGGCAGCGCGGGCGACTTTGGCGGGGCCGACAGCAGCGGCGACGGGGGATCGGATGGCGACGGCGGAGGCGGCTGCGGCGGGGGTGGCGATTGAGGGGCTGTGAGGCGCCCATGGTGGGTGCAGGCCCGCCCACCGCAAATGCTATTTATTTCATAGCTATAAAAGCATATGGAACATGCGATAGCGGCCAAAAATACCTAGAATCCGCCCAAGTCACCCACGCGACGATCTGCGTGCAGCCTGCCGCACTACAGTGATGCCCCATGAACCCCCTTACCTGCTTCACCCTCAGCATCACCGACCACGTGGCCCATCTGGTGCTCAACCGCCCGGACGCCATGAACACCATGCACCCTACCTTCTGGCGCGAGCTGGATGCGGTGCTGGCCCAGCTGCACCAGGCGGGCGAGGCGCGGGCGCTGGTCATCAGCAGCACCGGCAAGCACTTCAGCGCGGGCATGGCGCTTGAAACCTTTGGCGGCGCCATCACCATGGACGACCAGAGCCCCGAGGGCCGCGCCGCCATCTTCGACCTGCTCACCGACATGCAGGCCACCTTCACGCGCATCGAGAACCTGCGCATTCCCGTCATCGCGGCTATCCAGGGCGGCTGCATCGGCGGCGCGGTGGACATGGTCACAGCCGCCTGCGTGCGCTACGCCACGGCCGATGCGTTCTTCTGCATCCAGGAAATCAACATCGGCATGGTGGCCGACGTGGGCACGCTGCAGCGCCTGCCCAAGCTGATCCCGCTGGGCGTGGTCAAGGAGCTGGCCTACACCGGCCGCCGCCTGTCCGCACAGAAGGCGCTGGGCTACGGCCTGGTCAACGAGGTATTCGACAGCGCCGAAGCCATGGTGGCCGCCGCGCTGCAATGCGCGCAAGAGATCGCCTCCAAGCCGCCCGTGGCCATCTGGGGCACCAAGCAGGCCGTGAACTACGCGCGCGACCACTCGGTGGAAGACAGCCTGCGCCAGATGGGCTGGC
>ENA-UOXK01000073-UOXK01000073.1-mixed-culture-metagenome-genome-assembly--contig:-NODE-73-length-66505-cov-37.755741_pt1 | contig 66505 bp, 30 predicted proteins | sample MGYA00238160_ERZ761638 | MGnify/ENA primary metagenome ERZ761638 (study PRJEB28912, sample SAMN08777098) | mixed culture metagenome | isolation source: Freshwater growth medium | place: USA...
GCGAGCTCGAGGGGGTGATGATACGTCTCCACCCTATTTACATGATCACCGGGGACCCCCATGCCCCGCTTCGCGCTACTCGAGCGGTATACACACCCCGGGGCGATACACACGCCCCGGATATGAAACCACCGTAGTTGCATGAAACCACCCGCCTTGTTCGGCGGGCACCGAGAGGGGTACGTAGCGTTCGAGATACAGTGGCCACGAGAGTGACCCGATAGATCCGTCGCCGTCGGCTCTGCCTGACAACCAACCAGTGCTCATACTCAGTTATAATCATGCTCTATAAGCCCTCCACACTCAAGCTCATCAGTTCGTCGGTGTGATCCGTATGCCCGTGTGCGCCCGTGCGTCCCGTTTGTGTCCCGTGTGGTGTGTGTCCCGTGTGTTAGAAGTCACACAGACACACATTCACATTAACACACACACATTCACAGTTTCACACCATGGCGGGTACCGCGCGGGGGCGGTTTTGAGCTTGAAGCTCATGGCGGGAGCGGCGAGGAGTATGGTAGTTGCGTCCGCGAGAACGACGGCTGCCGAGATAGCCGCGCGATGGTGTGCAAGGAAGGTGCGGGGGGAGGACCGCGAGAGGCCATACCGGGTGGAATCATGGGTGGTCGGCGCGCGTGCGTGCTTACCAAGGGCTCGCAGCGCGCGGTCGAAGGTGGGGGAGAGCGCACCTGTGGTCTCGGTAACCAGGAGGGTCACCGGGTGACCGCGGCGCTGGGCATCGGCGTAGTCGTGGTCCCGGCTCCCCCGGTGTCTTTTTACCGGTATTTCCATTTTGAAACCGTTCCCTCTTATGAACGATCCTAACCAGGTTTTGATCTGCCAGGAGTGATAGTCGAGGATGAGCGAGGCAGGGAGCCGCTTCGAGCAGGCTGAACAGCTTCAGGCTACGCTCAGCAGCTCATCACCATCGTCGCCATGGGGCGACCCTATCGCAGATGTGGTCAGCGAAGTATCGATGGTTGCGTTGATATTTGAGCCCCTCGGCATGCAGCTCTCTCTCCTCGCAGGTGCCACTTGCCGCGTATGGCATGAAGCGGCTCGGCAGCTCGTGGAGAGCTGGGCGGTCCTGCGCCCGTCTCACTCCCTTGGCTGGGGCAACGAGGTGCTGAGCCAGTTCAAATCACCATCCGGTATCACACTCTTGCCGAATGGCGACTTGTGTGTCGCGGACACCAACAATCACCGGCTGCAAGTTTTGTGTCGAACGGGTGAGGTCAAAGCCGTCTTGGGGATGGGACCTGGTGGTGCGATGGGAGAGTTTCAGCAGCCGACGGGCGTCGTCTGCGACGGCAACGCCCTGTACGTTGCCGATTCAGGCAACTGCCGGTTGCACAAGCTCTCGCTTCCGAGCGGCGACGTGCTCTCGATGGTCGGCACCTTTGGCGACGCGCCGGGCCAGCTTCATGCGCCGGTCGGGCTTGCAGTCTATGAGGGACACCTCTACTGTGCAGACTCGCGCAACCACCGCATCAGCGTCTTCTCTACGACCCCGGCTCTGCGCTACATCACCTCGTTCGGCGGGCACGGCGTGGGCCGGGGCGAGCTCGGTTCGACCTCCTCCGGCATCTATCTCGCCGCGTATGAGGGAGAGCTCTTCGTCGCGGACCGCTCCAACTACCGGCTGCAGGTCCTCGGGCTTGATGGCTCCTTTCATCGCTCGATCGGGCGCAAGGGCACCGCCCCTGGCTGCTTTCGGCGGCTACGCGGTGTCGCCGTCGCCAACGGCCGCATCTTCACAGCCGAATGCGAGCGCGTGCAGGTACTTACGATCGAGGGGAAGCCGCTGCAGGTGGTACCCCTCGTCGGCTCGTCCGCCTTGGTTGGGATAGCTGCGGACTCCTCGCGCGTGTGCGTCGGCACGCCAGAGACTTGAACGCCAGCCGCCCCTGCCTCGCATGCAAGTGCTCACCACGGCGCCACGATTGAACGCCAGCCGCCCCTGCCTCGTATGCAAGTGCTCACCACGGCGCCACTGTCTCCCCCTTGGCAGGTGCGTCGTCGATCAGACGCATGCAAAGGTGCGGGTGCTCACTCTCCGCAAGGACAAGGGGCGCGCCGCCTTTGGCACGGGTGCGTCTCACCTACTTCCCTTGCATGCAAGCGCTCACCACGGCGCTGTTTCCATTCCCCACAGGTGCGTCTCACCTACTTCCCTTCTTGCTCGCTACAGCGTTGTGCGACTGTGAGCACCGATCCATCCAAGAGCATGCTCAACGGCTGATCCCAGCGCATTGCTCGGCCGCGCGCGCGGCCGCGGTGGTGCGCGCATGGGTGCGCTCTCACATCCGGTACGAGCTACGCGAGCCCTCGGACAGCGCCCAGGACAGCGCCTCGGACAGCGCCCAGGACAGCGCCTCGTCCATCCTCGCGAGGCGGGCGGGCACGTGCACCAATCGGACGACGTTACAGATCGCCCTCTTACGCGCGGCAGGCATCCCGGCAGGGTACGTCCTCGTGCACGTGACGGAGGCGGCGTTCAAAGACCCTCCTCTGCTCCCCCAGGACCACGAGGGCGCCTCGCCCATCGCAGTGCACGTCTTCTGCGCCGCGTACATCACCTTCGAGGAGGACACGGGCGTCGACATCGGCTGGTGCGACTCAGGCAGCTTCCGCCACTACGACGCGACGGAGCCGTTGGGCGCCTCGCATCTGACGGAGCATGTCAGCCACTCGGATGAGACACGCGTGCAGCGTCGCTGGCAGCGCGGCCCCTTTGCGCCTGTGCAAGCCAATTTGGACCATCTGATCACCCCGTGCACCCAGATGTGGCAGAAGCGAGCCCCTTTCACCTGATCGCCCGGAAAGCCCGGCGAGGCCCCACAGGCCCCGCCGTCGGAGGGACTCGTTTTCATTGTCGCACGGCAATAAGTGTCTGAAAGTCATGTCGTACTCGTAGTAAGAGACGGCAAACTCGAATCTTGGACCGGGTGCGGCGCGTCCCGCGCAGCAGCACCGCAAAATAGGTGTCCACAGTCACTGAGATTTCGAGCGCCGCTGCTTCTGACAGGTTTGGAGCTTTGGCGCGATCGAATTGCTTCGCATTGTTGCTTCGGTTTGATGATGTTACAATGATGATGAGCTTGTGTACCGAAAGATGTGTTCCTTACTAACAGAAGTTATTCGTGACCGGTCAGCATACACACAAGTGCAACTACAGGTAGAGACTCTTCACCACACGCTGCTCGCGTTCACCACCCCAAAACACGTGCCATCCAGTCTCCATGAAGAATCCGAGAGGGCACCGCACAAAGTAACAATTCGTGATTGAGCTGATGACGGCCCGCTCGTCGCGGTGCTCGGTCGCGCGTCGACAGTCGGCCTATTCTTCAACATGGTCGACGCGGCGGCCGAGTCCGACGACGAGGTTGTGGACGCCTCCAATCTCGAGGGTCTAGCTGGCGCGCGTGTGCGCGTCGAGCGCAGCGGTAGCCATTGCCTCGGCACCGTGCGCTCAGTGTCTCCCGGAGGCAGCCGCATGCTCGTGTGCTGCGATGCGGATGCCACTGAGGTGTGGGTGGGTGCCGAGGACGCGTGGGACCTGGACGTAAGCACTCCCGCGGCCGAACAGCCGGCCGCGAGTGCTGCGACCGCCGACGCCGTCGCGTCGCAGGCAGCCGCCCTCGAGAGGGCGCCCATCCTTGAGAACTGGAAGTGGACTGCAGATGGTGCGCTGTGCGGTCACGTGTACGGAAAGCCCGGCTTTCGCGAGGGCGAGCTGATGACGACCAGCACTGTGCCGCCCGAAGGCCGCTTTGAGACGCACGTGGTGAGCGCGCTGCCCCAGACTGCTCTGGCCGCCACCGCCGCCGCCGCCGCTGCTGCTGCTGCTGCTGCTGCTGCTGCTGCTGCTGCTGCTGCTGCTGCTGCTGTTGCTGCTGTTGCTGCTGCTGCTGCTGCTGCGGCTGCGGCTGCGGCTGCCGCTGCCCGTGCCGCTGCCGCTGCCTGCCTGCTCGTGTGGCCACCTGCTCGTGTGGCTGCGCATGCGCGCGCCGCTCACGCGTGCGTCTCGCATGGCCCAGGTGACCGAATCGGGCAATGTGTACCGGCTCGGGATGGCCGCCGAGGCAGCTCCGGTCGGCGCAGGCGCGATCTCCGAGGCGGGAAGTGGCGGCGGTGGGACGGCGGGCGGTGGCATGAGGCGTTCGTCGCGCGCCACCGGCAAGGAGTCGGTGCTTGACGCCTTCGCCGACAGTCGGCACCCTGTGGGTGAACCCCAGCAGCAGCTGAGCTATCAGGTCGGCGGCGCCGACGTTGGCGGGGCTGGCGCCGATCGCATCATGCGAGGTGCCTTCGAGACCCTTGATGATAACATGGTCGGCCTCCGCACGCAGTACGCCGCCGCGCGCCGGGTGGTGCTCTACCGCGACGAGACTCCGGTGGCTGCGGCCGTGGTCGAGGTGCATCCGGAGCAAGGTGTCCTCGAGGTGCCCCTGCTCGCTGCCGAGCGACACTGCCGACAACAAGGGCACGGGACGGTGCTCGTGGCGATTCTCATCGAGCTGGGCTGTCGGCTGCGTCTCGCGATGCTCATCGCGTCCGCTACGCATGAGTCGACACGATTCTGGCTGCGCCAGGGACTGCACACCTTTTCGCACTGCTCGCCGCCTGTACGCGCCGAGCTTCGGAAGATTGACCAGTCCGCACGCCGGGGCTTTGCGAACTCAGTCTCGATGGCGATGGAGCTACCGGCTCGGCGCGGCGAGGTGCTGCCGCGCGTGCTGCGCCGGCTCGCGCGCCGCGCGATCAACTCGAGCCGTGTGCTCTCGTCCGCCGATGCGCCCGCCGCCATAGGGTACTTGGACGTGAATGCCACCGGCAACTTCTTCTTGCTGCCAGATGGTCGCAAGCAGCCAGTCGTGTACGGCGCCTCCGAGCGGCTCGCGGTCAATGTACCGTACAGCCGGCTCGAGGCCTTCCCCTCAGGTACGCATGGATGGGGCGTGCGCTGCGGCGTGCCCATCTCGCAGGGGCAGGTCGTCGTCGAGGTGCGCGGCCGCTGCCTCTCCGAGGCGGAGTATGAAGAGCTCAACGACCCGTCGTACGTCGTCTCCTTTGACGATAAGCTGCTTCAGCTCAAGCGAGCTGCCGATGACGATGTGCGCTACATCGACCTGAAGGTGTACGGCAACATGATGCGCCTGATCAACGACTGCCACGAGGCGCCCAACCTGCAGCTCATGTACTGGCCCGAGCTCGACGTGACGAAGCGCATCCTGCCGCGCCGCGCCTTTCTCGTCGCCAAGCACGACATTCCATCCAACGTCGAGCTCACATGGGATTATGGTCGCCATTATGAGCGCCCTTGGCTCACCGCACGCCACGGCACTGGATGGCCGAATGCGACATGGCCGACTGCATCCGGCGTCGAGGCGAGCGACGACGAGGGGGACGAGGGGGGCGGCGCCGGCCAAGGCGCCGGCGGCCATGGCACTGCCGCGAGCAGCGGCGGCGGCGGCACGCATGACGGCGGTGACGGCGGCGGGCGCACTGCCATAGGCCGCAAGTCAGGGGTAGCGGCCGCGGTGGAGTCGACGCGCTCGCACGTGCTCAGCGAAGCGTGCGAGCAGCTCGTCGCAGCTGAGGAACTCTTGCCTTGGGAAGCGCTCGACGGTACTTGGGGGGGTTCCCGCTACGATTGGCTACGGCGCGTGCAAGGGGCTTCCGAAGCATCCGAGATGGTCGAGCCCCTTGAGGCATTCGAGACGGCGCTACAGCCGTGGGCGGTCGAGGACGGTTGGGAGGCTCGCTCGCCCGAGTGGCGGGAACGCCTCCATCAGCTCGGGGAGAGGCTCGAGAGCCCGGAAGCCGAAGCCGAGCTGAGTGGATTGCTCCGACGACTACTGACGGCCCTGACGCCCGTGCTGAGCGGTGAGCGCCGGCCGCCTGCAGGCGGCGGGGCCGGCGGCAGCAGGAGGAGGAGCGGCGGCAGCAGGAGCAGCAGCAGCATCGGCAGCGGCGGCAGTGGCAGCACCGTCTCGACGCAGAGGCTACCCCCCGAGAGGCTACCACCTGGCTTTCGTCCGCGCTCCGGCCTGAGCGCCGCCCCCGTGCCCACGCCGAGCGGCGAGAATGGCGTCTCGCCCACCGACGCCGCGAACGCCCTGGTTCGGATGGGTACGGAGGTCGAGGTCGAGGTGCTCCCCTCCTCGTCCGTGTCGCTGCTCGAGGTGTCGACGGTGAGAGAGGTCGCGGGTGAGACAGACGGGACGACACACGTGGCGGTCGCCTCTTCGGACGATGAGGCCGACTACGCCGATGACGCCGATGACGCTCGGCGCGCAGCCTTCGACTCGCTGCCCACGCGTGCTGAAGGCTGTGCGCTGCACATGAGTCGTCAATCGCCCACCGGATACCGTGGCGTCATCCGCAAAGGCGCACTCTTTGCGTTGCGCCGCTCGCCACGATACCTGATCTCGGAGAGCATCACCTACCCGAGTGCGGTCGAGGCCGCGGTCGCGTACGCGCGCGTCGTCGAGGCTGCGAACGCGGCGGTCGCGGCGGCGGCGGCGGAGCGGCAGGCGGCAGCGCTCGAGGCGGCGCGTCGTGCGGCCGAGTCGGACGTGTGGCTCGCACCCTCGGGGGAGGAGCAACGTGTCCATATCGATGAGATGAGCGCCTTTTGCAAGCACCACGAGCTCTCCCGATCGTCGATGCTCCTCGTGCGCAAGGGCTCGCAGTCGCATCACAAGGGGTGGCGCCTGCGCAAGCGCGGCACGCTGCCCGAGCCGGAGATGCCCACCATGGCGCGCGATGGTGCTCGGGAGGGCGCTCGGCCATCCAAAGGGGCGGCGGCGGTCGCCGCGTTCTTGGAGGGCGCTCGGGACGGCGCTCGGCCGTCCAAAGGGGCGTCCAAGACGCGGAGTGGCGCGGCCGGCGGGCGGGCGGGGCAGCGGCAGCAGGCGGTCGAGGAGGAGGAGGAGGTAAATGAGGGCTCTGCGCATCCGCCCGACGAGTGGGAGTGGCTCCTGGAGGGCGAGAGGATCGAGGTCGAGGTGGCGGTGAGCGAGGACGCGCCGGCTGCGTGGGTCACGGCCCAGGTGCTCACCGTCCTCGTCGACGGCTCCTTCCAGGCGCGCATCGTGCTGCCCGACGGCTCCGACGAGTGGAACGACTGGTTTTCGTGGCAGGAGGAGGGCACCGATTGGCGACGGCACAGGGAGGCAGACGACGAGGTGGGCGATCGGCTGGTGTCGGAGTCGGACGACGAGCAGCACGAGGCGCAGCCCATAGACGCGGAGGAAGCGGACGACGCCGCTGCTCGCGCCGCCGTCGTGTACGAGGACGATGAGGAGGAGGGGGGGCAGCCGACCGCCGCCGACGATGAGGATCATGAGGTAGATGAGGTCTCTCATCAGGGAGGCCTCACCAGGGACGGCGAGGGTGCAGCAGCCGGGCCGACCGTGCCCTACCTGGGCTCGTACACGGGGCGTTCGCGTAAGGCGGTCGTGCGGCTAGCGCCGACCGAAGACCCGCGCACGCGCCCACTCTGGTATCGCAAGAAGCTCGAGGAGGAGAAAGAGAAGCGGCAGACGGGGGAGGAGAAGCGGCAGACGGTGGGGGAGAAGCGGCAGACGGGGGAGGAGAAGCGGCAGACGGTGGAGGAGTTACCCGCACGCGCACGCACGCGCGCGAGGACTAAGGAGAATGAGCAGGTGGAGGAGGAGGAGGCGGAGGCGGAGGCAGCAGACGAGAAGGCGTCCGAGGACGAGGGTCGTCGCCAGCACTCGCAGCGGAAGCACGGTCGGAGCGGCGGGCGCCGGCGACGCGAGCGACGCTCCCACAGCGAGGGCGCCACAGCCGAGGCGGCCGAGGCGGCCGAGGCGGCCGAGGCGGCCGAGGCGGCCGAGGCGGCGGAGGCGGCGGAGGCGGCGGAGGCGGCGGAGGCGGCCGAGGCGGCGGAGGCGGCCGAGGCGGCGGAGGCGGCCGAGGCGGCCGAGTCGGCGGGGGCCGCCGAGGGCGATAATAAGGAAGGTGACCACGCGGATGCTGTGAAGGGCGTCGAGGGCGATGCGTCTGTGCCATCGTCCGAACTGCCCCCTCGGCGCTCCAAGCGAGCTCCAAGCGAGCTCCAAGCGAGCTCCAAGCGAGCTCCAAGCGAGGTTGCACCTCAGCGCGCGAGCTCCAAGCGAGCTCCAAGCGAGCTCCAAGCGAGCTCCAAGCGAGGTCGCACCTCGCGCCGCATTCGTCGAGCGCAGCGTTCGGACGAGGAAGACAAGGGCGAGGCACATGAGGAGCCAGGGGCGATGGAGGACGAAGGCGAGGACGACGAAGGCGAGCCTGCTGCTGCCTCGCGCCGCCGCCAATACCAGCTGCGTGGGCGCAACCGGCGGAACGTCGTCTACGCCGAGGACGACGAAGAGGAGGAGGACGACGCCGAGGATCTCCTTCCCGCGCACGGCCGAGGCGGCGGCGGCGGCGGCGGCGGCAGCGGCGGCGGCGGCGGCGAGGTGGACGAGGATGCGGCGTACTTTGCCCGGCTGCCCGCCTCGACAGAGCCTCTCGGCGAAGGGCCGCCGTTAGCCTCCGATGTGTCTCCCGAGGTGCTGATGCAACTCGCACGAGCAGAGGGGTATGACGAATCTCTACTGGAAGATTGGAATCTGCTTGACGAAACTCTACTAGACGTGACCTCGCTGGTCAAGACCGGTAGTTCGCCCCAACGCTATCGAATCAAGAAGAAGGCGTCAGCACAGCCGTCGGTCGCGGCGACGGCGGCGACGGCGGGGGCACAGAAGCAGCAGCCGGCGCAGCAGCAGCATTCGCATGCGCAGGCCGCACCAACGCCACTTCCTCCCCCACCGCCGCCGTCCTCCTTCGCTGCCACCGGCGCCGCCACGGGCGCCGCGCCCAACACAGCGCCCAAGCCCGAGCGCGGGAAGGCGCTGTGTGGTTACTTGATCGAGGTCCATTGGCCTCTGGACGCCGCATGGTACCGGTGCCGCGTGGTGCGCTACTTGCCACGCACGCGGCAGCACGAGGTAGTCTACGTGGACGATGAGATGCGTGAGACGCTCCGAATGAGCGACGAGGAATGGCGACACGTTGACGACGAGGAAGCAGCGGGTGGCGGGCCGGGAGCGGGCGGCGGGCCGGGGCGAGGGGTCAGCTCGAGGGCCGACGATGGCAGCGGCGGCGCGAGAGGCGTCGACACGAGCGCTGATGCCAAGGAAGAGCAGCTCGGCAAGGTCACCCGTGGCGGTGCCGCCGAGTCACGGGAGGTCACCCGTGGCGGTGCTGCCGAGTCACGGGCGTCCAGAGAGGCGTGCTTGCACCCACGCAGGCGCCCGCGCAGCCGCAGCCGCAGCGAGAGCCGGCGCCGGCGCTCGCGCAGCCAGAGCAGCAGCGGGAGAAGCAGCTACTCATACTCGTCTTACTCCACCGCCTCAAGTGGCAGCCGAAGCCCGTCCCCGCTGCGCAGCGCGGGCCGCCAGCGCGGGCGCGAACGGCGGGGCGCCGACCGACGGCGAGCACGTGGGCGGGAGGCGCCGCTGCCGCCCCGCCGACGGCTCACCGAGTCACCCCCGCCGCGCGATCGGTGGGATGAGCGCCGTGATGAGCGCCGCGATGGGCGGCGCGACGGGCGCACCGGTGAGCGCCGTGATGGGCACGTCGACGAGCGCCGTGATGGGCGCATCATTGAGCGCCGTGATGGGCGCACAGACGAGCGCCGTGATGGGCGGCGCCCCTCGGGTTGGGTGCGCGCGGACGCTCCACCCGCACCGCCCATCACGGCGCTCTCCTCGGGCTTGCGCCCTCCCGAGGCATCGATGGTGCGCGAGGTGACGGTGGGCGGGGGCATCAAGTACACGCCTTTGGTCGATTTGGATGATTGGGCACAGCCCTCCGTCGGCGCAGCGAGTGCGCCGCCGCCGCCGCCGCAGCAGCAGGCACTGCAGCCGCCGTATGTTTGGATGGGCGGCAGTGGCGGCGCTGCTCAACACGGCGCTGAGGATCGGAGCGGTGCCATACGTATCAAGCAGGAGCAGCTTTATCTCACGCAGCAGCAGGTGAAACTCTCCCGTCTCCATGCTTTTCTCGGCGGAGGCCCGCCCGCTGGCGGCCCCTCCACCCATATCGAGTCCACCCATCTCGGCTCGCACGAGGCGGCAGGCGGGGCGGGCGCAGGAGGCAAGTTCCGTCCGTGGCGACGCGCGGTGGCGACGGAGGGGGTGGCGGCATTTCGTCAGGGGGAGATGGAGGGGGAGATGGCATTTCGTCAGGGGGAGATGGCATTTCGTCAGGGGGAGATGGTCCCTCTGCAACGTATGGCCACGCACTCGATGGCGATGCCCGCTGCGCCTCCGCCGCCGCCGCTCACGCCGGCGCCGCTCCTGCCACAGACAAGCATGCTCGCTGCGCCGCCGCCGCGCCGCGCCGCGCCGCCGCCGCCTGTGCCGCTCCAACCGCAGCCCGCCAATGCCTTGTACGCGCAGCAAGGCGCGCTGCCGCCACCCGTGCCGCCGCCGCCCGTGGCGCCGCCGCCCGTGGCGCCGCCGCCCGTGCCGGCCCGCTTCCGCACAGAGGTGCTGACGATGCTTCGTCAGCGTCAGGCGCCCTTAGAGGTGACACGACTGCTCCCCGAGCACTGCCTCTTCTTCCGCCGCCCTCGCCCTCTCGAGCCCCACGAGCTCGGCTGCGAAGGATTTACCGGTCCCCGCGGAGTGCTCGCGATGGTACGCACCATGGCCGATTGTCTCGCCTTCCTACCAGACCCGAGAGGCGGCGAGCTTTGTAGTCTTGTGCTTCGTGAGAATGGCGGCAGCTCGCTTGCGCCGCCGCCGCCGCCGCTGCCAGCACCGGCGCCGCCTCCGAAAGCGCTCGCGCCGCCGCCGTCGCTTAAGGTTTCATCGCGGGTGCCACCGCCACCGCCCCATGCGGCCTCTAGGCAGGTTCCCTTGCCGCCGCGGCCTTCTGATCAGAGCGCCGACAAGGGCGACGACAAGGGCGGTGACCATCGCACGTGGCTGCAGCCGAACAAGCATCCGACCTCAGCTCTGGTCGAATTCCTCCAATCCATGCACGGGAACGCCGGCCTGTCCGCCGCGAGTGAGTGGTCGCCTACGTATGAGATGCATCCGGTGCCGCCCGTGGCGGGCGGCGAGGGTCACATCCGATGCGTGGCGCGGGCGGGCGGCCAGGTGGCGACTGCGGAGGCGGCGGATAAGAAGATGGCCAAGTTTGGCGCCTCGCAGGTGCGTGAGCTCTGATGACCTCTGATGACCTCTGATGACCTCTGATTGCCTCTGATTGCCTCTCTCATCAGAAGATGTCCAAATTGGGCGCCTCGCAGGCACTCCTGAGCTTACTATGCCCCGAGTATGGCGCCATGCTCCGGGGAGACAGAGTCCCAGCCGCGGCCGCCTCCGGCACCACGCCCATTTCCGATGGTCGGGCCCATGGAAATGGGAAGGGCTGTGGGAATGGGCAGGGCGGTGGGAATGGGAAGGGCGGTGCCGCCGGCAGTGCCGCGAGCCAAGCTCCCTCTGCGCACGGCGTCGTTCCGAGCACTTCGGAGCTTGGAGCGCTGCAGCAGCTTCTCGTCGCTGTCGGCGGTGGGCAGGCAAGGCCCGCCGCCAACGCCGCCGTCGCCGTCGCCCCCGCCCCCCCCACGCGCGCGCTCTCAGCAGAGGCAAGGGAGCGGGCAGCCGGGGCCGTCGTGAAGCTCGAAGCGTCAGCCGCGAGCGGGCCCTCGCAACCCTCGCCCAGCGCGCCGTCGCCGTTTGGAAAGGACGTGGCAAATGGCATGCAACCGTTTGGCATGTCGCAACCATCGCCCAGCGCGCCGTCGCCGGCGGCTGCGGCGCCTAGCTGGGTGGCCGGGAGTAAGTATGGCGATCGCAAGTGCCGCGAGGGCTTTGCATGCAACAAGAACTGGTGTGGCTATGCGCACCCGATCGGCTGGCCACTTCAAGCGCTTCACGAGCTGCATCTGAGCCAGGTGCACCAAAGCCAGCCGCAGCAGCCGCAGCAGCCGCAGCCGCAACAGCCGCAGCCGCAGCCGCAGCCGCAGCAGCCGCAGCCGCAGCCGCAGCCGCAGCCGCCGCCGCAGCAGCAGCCGCAACAGCACCACCAGCAGCAGCCACCACAGCAGCAACAACAGCCGCAGAAGCCGCCGCCGCCGCCGCCGCAGAAGCAGCCGCAGCTGCCATCGCCGCAGCCGCAGCCGCAGTCGCAGCCGTCGCCACGTTTTGGGCAGCAGCACCCAAACACAGCCCCCAACACAGCCCCCAGCACGACGCCCAACACGGCGCGTTGGCCATCGCAACCACCGCATGCACAGCCGCACCCACTGCCGCCACAGCACCAGAATGCAGCGCCATATGCGCACCTGGGGGCGGCGGGTCGGCCGCAGGGCCCCGCGGCGCCCAATGGGTTTGCATCCGCACCTTTTCGGCCCGCACTTCCACAGCAGTTGCATGCAGGCATGCCGATGCATCCAAGGGCCATCCATGCGCAGCTGCCGCTGCCGCTGCATCCTCAGCTGCATCCTCAGCTGCACCCTCAGTTACACCCCATGTGGCCGCGAGCCATGATGCCGTCGCAACCGCAGCAGGCGCAATGGCTAAGGCCATCCATGCCGCAACAGCAGCAGCCGCTGCGCGGCATGCCCAAGACGGCGCCAGGCATGCCCATTGCACCGCCGCAGCCGCACGGCATGGCCGGCATGGTGCCCATGCAGGGGCCCAGGCCGCACTTCCCCATACCCCAGCAGCAGCAGCAGCCACCGCCGCCGAGGATGAACATGATGATGGGCAGGCCGCCGCACGCGACGCCACATCAGCACCACCCCATGACACAGGAGATGGCGCCGCCAATGCACCTGGCACGGGCGCCGCCGCACACAGCGCCCGCAGCCGCCGCGATAGATGAGCCCGAGGAGGGTGAGCTGCGCGACTCTTAGCGTTCCTGACTTTATAGTCTCTTTTCTCCGAACTGTCCGTTTCGAGCAATTGAGTTTCGTCAAGCGATGAGCGATGGAATACTTGGCCTCCCGTGGCGCCAAAGGAGACGCCAAAGGAGACGCCAAAGGAGACGGAATGCAGACGTTCGCCGTCACCATTCCGCGAGGCATCCGCCCGGGCCAGGAGTTCCAGGCGAATCTCGATGGGCAGCTGACGGTGGTCACCGTGCCACAAGGCAGCGCCGCGGGCTCGACGCTTCACGTGAAGGTCCCGTCACGACGTGTTCAAGCCAGTGAACACAAGGCCATCCCGCGGCTCATGGAGCTCGACGACCGCCTCGAGGACGCCCTCCGCTCGGGCGCCATCAAGTTGATCATCGCCGACCGCGTGCGGGACGGCACCATCGGCACGAATATCGCGCGCCGGCAGGACCTGGAGGAACGCGAGCGCGCCGAGAAGCTCCGGATCTTTGAGACGCCCGTGGATGCAATCAAGCTACTACGCCGCAACGGGCGCGAGATCGGCTCGCTCACATACGGCTGGGACACGCCCGACGGGTCGGATCCGTCTGGCGATTACTTGCGCGCCGTGTGCCGCTTCCTGCTGAGCGAGCTGGGCGCGCATGTGAAGGCGATCTTCTGGGACGCTTGCAGCCTGCCGCAGGAGCCGCGCTCCGAGAGCGATGCCATGGTGTTCAAGGAAGCGCTCGAGGTGATGGCCGACATGTACGCCTCCGTGCTCGGCACGATGGTCATGCGCCACCGCTCCGTGCCCGCGCGTCCGGCGAGCCTCGACGGCGAGGTCGTGGTGTTGATGATGCCGAAGACGTTCGCCGCCACCATTCCGCGAGGCATCCGCCCGGGCCAGACTTTCCAGGCGAATCTCGATGGGCAGCTGACGGTGGTCACCGTGCCGCAAGGCAGCGCCGCGGGCTCAGAGCTCCATGTGACGATCGGCGATGCGACCGCTGAGTCAGCGGTGCACCGAGCGCTCAGTGTTCACGGCGCTATCGAGCGGGTGGGCCGCGATGAGCTTGGACGGTATCGCGCGCGCTTCGCCTCGCACGCGGACGCAGAGCGCGCGGTGGCGGCGGGGCCATTTGTGGGCGCGACGGCCATCTTCACGTACCACAACGCGCGCCCGTACGCAGCACGCGGATGGACGAGCCTCGAGAGCGGCGTGAGTACCGAGGGGCTCTCACGTGCGGCGTACCTTCCGGGGCTGAAGGCGACGCTCGAGCGGCTGCCGCCCAAGCTGGTCGAGATCGACGGCGAGGCACCCGAGGCGGCGAGCGAGCAGTATGGCGGCAGCGAGGGTGCGGGCCCGCGGATCGAGCGCGTGCGGTCGAGCATCCGGGACGCGGTCTTCACGGGCAAGGGCGACAAGGAGGTCGTGATGCGGCTGTACGATGAGTATATCACCAAGATCGGCAACGCGATGAACGCAGGCGAAGGGGTGGCCGGCGAGTATGAGGGCGAGAGGAACGCTTCGGGTGAGGAGGAGGGGCGCGGCACGTACCGCTATGCAAACGGCGCCGTGTACGAGGGCGAGTGGAAGGCTGGTAAGCAGGAGGGGCGCGGCAAGTTCCGGTGGGACGATGGTGACGAGTACGAGGGCGAGTTCAAGGCTGATCAGATTGAGGGGCACGGCACGTACCGGTTTGCCAACGGCGACGTGTACGAGGGCGAGTGGATGGCTGGCAAGCAGGAGGGGCGCGGTACGAAGTGGTCTGCCGCCGGCGCCGTCGTCTTCGAGGGCGAGTGGAAGGCAGGCGAGCCCGTGACCACATCGTGGCATCACTCTCTCGCTCACTCGCTCTCTCAACATTTCTGGTGACAGCGCGACGGACTCAACCAGCGTGAATAGTGCAAGTGGAATTGTGCGGCCTGTCGTTGGCTCCGTGGGCACAGATACGCGCCGGCGCCGATCCGTACTGTATGGGGAGTCCTCTCGGTACAACTTTCGGTGTTTGCCCTTAGCGCCGAGGTAGCGCCCATGGGTAGCGCCATGCGCTGAGGAGGACGGCCGCACGATGGCCGGGCCCAAGGTGGAGCCACACGATTGTCGCACGATGGCCGGGCCCGAGCGTTGCGGGTCGGTACTGCTGAGATGATCCGCCGGCAGAGAGATTAGCTCTCTGGCCGTCATGCTGGCCGTACGGTACTCGAATGGGTACTCGATACGGTATGAAAAAGCCGTCAGACCGTGCGGGCAGACCGAGACGCCACGCGGCACACGGCATGAGCCGAACAAAACCGTCCGCGTCTGCGCGCGAGGTGCCGTTGTACATTCTACATTGGTGTGCAAGTGCCCATGGAAGGCAGCGAGCGAGCGAGCGCGCGTGCGCTCCCGAACAGTCGCGTTCGGGCGGCGCGACCGTAAAACGGCAAAAGCCGGAGTCAGAGCCAGACATAGAGGGAGGAGAGGGCATGGGAGGGGAGCAGGCTAGACACAGGCCCAGACACAGGCCTCAGGCCACCGTGCACCGAACAGCACGATGCATGAATACACGAAACAGAGACAGTCAGAGGCGCATCTGATCCACTCGATCCACTCGTCAGATCCACTCGATCCACCTGATCCACTCGTCAGATGTCGTCACGCAGCGGACAAAGAATGGGTCACTCACAGCGGACTACTACCTCTCTCCTCGGGCATCTCGTGTACCTACTTGCGGACTTGTCGCCTCGCAGCGACCAGCGTACTAAGAGTGCTCGCACCGGACTCGGGCGGGGGCGTCCGCGTTCGGATCGGCAAGCCTTCTGCCACACGCTCCACGTATCGGAGGAAGTCGGTGGTGTCGTTCCTTGCGTCGCGCTTGAGATGGTGGCTGCGCAACCTTTGAGTGAGTCCCGCTCCCGGCCGGAGGAGGGCGTGGCCTTGCTGTCGACCAACCCACCCGCCGCCTCTCACAGTTCCAGCTGCCCAGTAGCCCGCCGAGTGCTCAAGCGCGCTTGGCCGCACCCAGATCCCATCTCCCGCCAGTAAGCCCACGAGATGGAAGCCGGCCTGCGAGAGAATTGCGTGGATCTCACTGACCTCATCCCGCCCGTTATGATCCATCTCAATCACGATCGAGTAGACAGAGATTTCGCGCCAATCTATTGAACGCAGAAGCGGCACCTCGTAACCCTCTACGTCGATGGACAGAAAGTCGACGTGTTTCACGCCGTGCGACTTTAGAATGTGGCCTAAGCCATGGCACGGGACGTCGACGGTCGCATTCTTCTCCGCCGCGCGAGCGCGCTGCATCAGAATGTCGCCGCGCAAGACATTATCCTTGACGCCAGAGCCCGGATGACATCGGACCGAGAAGGGGATTGTCCCGCCGGACGGCCTCGGGTGGCAGACAGCAGATTGCACGGTCTGCACGATTTGCTGTCTATGTCCCGGAAGGCCTTTCTTTAGGGCTCGCCGTGCGAGAACTGGCCAATGCGTCGGGCACGCCTCGATCAAGACACCTGACCAATCCAGCGCGTGCTGCAGCGTCAGCGTGTTGCTCAGGTCGAAACCATTCAGTGCCCCCAGCTCGACAAATGTGCCTTGCACAAACACTCGGCCCTGCTTTTCGAAGAGCTCTCGCAGCACGACGGTCTCTTCTCCGAGCTGCGACTTTGAATACTTGTCGAGGTCGGCGAGGTAATAGCGCTCGGAATCGGCTACTTCCGCCACTGTTGCGGCGACGAAGGCAAATACGCACGGGATCCGCATATCTTTCCGCATCGATCGAATCTGTTGAAATGCTGCATTGCAATGCATGCACTTGAGTTTCCACGTGCTCCCTGCCCTTTATGCCCAAGGGTTTGTTCCTCAAGCTCTCTGTGAACGGTATCCTGTCTAGCTACCTAGGGATATTCTCGGTGTATTGGGTGCCCTACCGATCCTCTGTTGCATCTCGCGCTTCGAGCGTTCTCCGGAACTCGCCGAGATATAATCTCCAAGATCGTGAATCTCGGAGATCATCTCTGTCGTTCTGGCTACTGTCCCATTCTAGGACGACTCCCGGTTCCATTACCGCTAGGATGTCTTCTGGTGGCTTATGGGGTGGTCGTTGGGTGTTTTGATATTCGAGAGCTTGTAGAGTGGCTGCGTGCGAGCGGGGTGCGTGCTGGATCGCGGGACCCTGCCGACGTCGGCTTCCATGATTCGCGCTTGAGCGAAGGCGGCCTTTCATCTGTGAGATTCCTCTGATGCGCCGCCTTACGGTCACACCCGACGGTGCGCTAGTTCGCTCCCGGCGATGAGCCCGTAACCTTTGGGGATTTCTCGGCTCATCCGCCACGTGCGCCCGTAACAGCGCTCCCTTTGTTTGGATCCATGCACTCTTGGAGCTTGGGGCTCAGCACACATTTCTCATTTCCGAGAGAAGTTCAGGAAGTCCAACCGTCACACTCTCTCGATGGCACTGAAGCAGCCACCACCGCCGCCATCGAGAGTGTGACGTGAAAGAAGATGATTGCGATGGTGCACTGAGTTGACGATATTGACCTCCTTGTTGTTACTTCGCTTTATTTCGAGGCGGAAATTTGATTGACGAAGTGGCCTTAGGCCTACGAACCGGCGACACAGAGTCACAGAACACGCAACACCGAACTCCGAACACGCGCGGTCCGGGGTCGGGTCGCTGCGGTATCCGCCTGGGCGTGCGTATGTGAGGCTGGGGTCGTCTATCTCGTCTGTCCGGTCGGAATTCAAATTGGTCGTTACCTCATAGCGGTACTCGACACACGATACGGTAGGAAAATGCCGACAGACCGTGCGGGTAGACCGTGACGCTACGCCCACGGCGCGGCATGAGCCGAACAAAACCGTCCGGTCCGCGCGCGAGGTGCCGTTGTGCAGCAGTGGTCAGTGCAAGTGCCGCTGTGCGCTCAGGCGAGGTAACAGCATCTCCTCCCGTCGACCGTCGTTCAATCAGCTTCCTCAGCGCCCTAATTGTCGTCCTCCTCGTCGTCGTCGTCCTCCTCCTCCTCCTCGTCGTCCTCATTCTCCTCCTCCTCGTCTTCGTCGTCGAGCACCTCGAACACGTGCGTGCCCATGAGTGGTATAGGCGGCGCATCAGGCTGTGCATGCGGCCGAGAGCAGAGCTCGAGTCGCACTCGGCCGCGCAACCCGGCACGCGCCGGCACCGTGCACGCGACGACATTCGGTGCGAGGAGCCGTGTGGAGTGCAAGTCGGCGCGTGCACTGCACACGAAGCGGGCGAGGTACTCGACACCGGCCGCGGGGGCTCTCTCTAGCAATGCCCACACGACCGCACCGGGGCGGCCTTTCGCACACGATAGCTCGACCACGCGGATCGCCGCGAGCGAAGCTTTGTCGACAGAGGACTTAGCGCGAGAAGCGGCCGGCTCGGCGGCTGCCGCCTTGACGTGGCGCCTGGCAGCGATGGACGACCCCGGCTCGGCCGCCGGCGCCAATGTAGCCGAGGCGGCGACGCCGCCCCCACCAAAGTAGCTCTCATCGCCATCAGCCCCTCCACTTGCCTTGCCAGCCGACTTGCCAGCCGATTTGCCAGCCGGCTTGCTAGCTGCCGCGACGGTGGCGGCTGCTGCGGCTGTCGTCGTGCCGGGCTCGCGCACTTCGGCCCTCTGTACCCATTGGCACAAGCCGCTCGCTCGGTAACGGATCCAGAGGCGCAGCCCGTCATCGTCCTTAGCCTGGACGCCTCGCACAGCCTCCTCGACCGTGGCCGCATGCCATACAGAGCGCTCACCGTTTGGGTCCACTGCCTCGACCTGCGCACCCACGCGCGCCCAACGTGGGAGCTCCGACGGGGCGAAGTCGGCCATCACGCGTACAGCCGCGGCCGCTACCCACGCGGTCGATCGGTCTACATCGAACTGAACTCTCACCCCCTTGGGCTTGCGTGCGTCCACCTGCAGCACCACCGCATTGTACTGCTTGCGCCCGTACTGCACGACCACCGCCTCGTTCGCTTCGAGCTCCTCCTCCGCCTCCGCCTTCTCAGCCTCGAGCCGCTCAGCCTCGAGCCTCGCTGCTTCCTCCTCCTCAGTCTCTCGGGTGGTGGCCCGCCGAGGAGGGGGCGGCGGGGGCGGCGGCGGTGGTCGTTGGATGCGCGCTGGACCCGGGCCGCCGACCTCATCCACGTCCATCGCCACGCCCGCCTCCGCCTCCTCCGAAGCCTCCTCCGAATCAGGCTCCGTGTCGCCCTCATCGCCGCCAGCCGACACCGATGACGCCGGCCGCCGCCGCTTCGCACTGCCATCGCCGCCATCGTCGACTGCGCCGCCCTCAGCCCCCGCCTCACGCACCTGCAGCCGCTTCACCCACTGGCATAGTTGGCTCTTCGTATAGCGAACCCACAGCCGCAGCCCATCATCGTCCTTGTCCGCCACGCCTGCCTTGGCCTCTTCGAGCACTGCGGCATACCATTTCGATGGAGACCCGTCCGGATCGAGCGCCAAGACGGCGCCGCCCACACATGCCCACGCCGGCAGGCTCGCCTCGGGCGCCTCGGGCATCAGCCGCACTGCACCGCCCGCCACCCAGGCGAGGGTCCGATCGGAATCAAATTGCACCTTCACGCCCCTGGCTCGCTTCCTATCGAGCTTGAGGACGACCGCGTTGCAATGGGAGTGCCCCCAGCGCACAAGCACCGCCTCATTCTCGTCCACACCCTCGGGGATCGCGCTGCTTGACGCCTCGGTTGCCCCGCTCACCATCACCGGCGCCGACGTGCTGGCCGCAGCAGTGGCAGCGGCAGCAGGGCTGTCAGCGGCGGCGGGGTCTTTGCCACGGGGCATGCGCGTCGTCTCTCGACGTCGCTTCGCACCGGCACCGGTGGACGGGCGGGCGCGGTAAGCAGAGGGTGCTGGCGCGCTCGTGGGCGCGCGTCGCCCACGCTCGCGCTGTAGTGAGCGCGGACCTGCGCCAGCTACAGCGGTGTCGGGGGCGGCGGCGGCAGCAGTTGGAGCGGCGGCAACGGCGTCGCCGTCCTCAGCCTCAGCCGCACACAACGCGTCCTCGTCCTCCTTCGCGTCCTCGTCCTCGTCCTCCTCGTCGTCGTCCGTGGTGGGAACGTCGCGAGCAGACGCCGCCGCCAGAGCCGCAGCCTCCGGAGCACGCGCAGCCTCGGATGCTCCAACGGCTCCAGCGGCTCTAACGGCTCCAGATGCTCTAACGGCTTCAGATGCTCCAACGGCTCCGGCGGCTCCAGCATCCTCTGCTGCCTCTTCTTCTTCGGCCGCCTCCTCCGCCGCCGCCTCTGCCTCCTGGTGCGCGCACCCGCTCTCTTCGAACAAACCCGCCTCGTCCACCTCCGCGTCCGCGAGCGCCGCGGCGAGCGCTTCCGCCCCCTCGCGGATGAGCTTCAGCGGCGAGGTAATCGGGGCTGCGACCGTCGAGGGCGCTGCTTCGCCCTCGTCGTCGTCGTCCTCTTCCTCGCCCTCTTCCTCGCCCTCCTCGTCCTCATCCTCATGGGCGAGGATGTCGCGATAGCGCAGCCACATCCGCTCGCCGCTGCGCGAGCAAACCTTGAAACGCGCGCCCTCGATGCCTCGCTTGAGGCCTTGGCGGCGGTCGAGGATGAGCACATCTTCCTCATCGCCGCGCAAGGAAGTGCGCACGGTCGAACCGATGGTGAGCCATCCGGGCAGCAGCCCATCCTTTGGGACTTTCAACCCCTGTACGTCATCCTCTGTCACCCAAATTGATGCGCCGAGCAAGTCGTGCTTCTCGTGAGGGCCGTCAATCTGCACGCGCAGCCCACGATCGGTAGCCACGTCCTCCACGGTCGCCTCGAAGCGCACCGAGCCCCACTTCACGGCGCACAGGTCGCCAACGGCCACGGTCGCTCCCGCTGCCGCGCGGGTCGCCGCGAGCTTGGCGGCCGTGCCTTCCAGATGGGCTGACTTCATGGCAAAAAAAACCCGTTCACAGTTCATCGGCCTGTGAAGAAACAACGAAACATCCCCGCGTGGGGAAAACCGCACACTCATCACCGGGGGCTCAGCTCCAGCGCCGGGGGCTCGTGCACCACCTGCCGCAAGTAGTCCTCAACGTCGAATCGGCTACCAATGAAGAGAGGCGTCTTTTCGTGCGCCGAGGTGGGCACCGCATTGAGCGGACTCGCGCCCTCGCCGTCGTCGGCCTCGGCGCCTGCCTGCAGGGCCAGCCACGACATTGGCCCCGCCTCGAAGAGCAGCCGCAATTTGCCGCGTGGCGCGCCGCGTGAGGCGGGGTACAGGAAGAGCCCGCCGTACAGGAGGGTCCGGTGGACGTCCGCCGCCATCGTCCCAATGTAGCGCAGCGTGCGCGGGGGGCTAGCGCGGCTCAGCGCGCCGATGTACTGAGCGGTGCGTGCGTCCCACCCACCGCTCAGCCCAACGTTGACAGAGAACGTCTTTCCCTTGGTGGGAGTTCGGATGTGCGGCCGTGTCAGCACAAAGTTACCATGTGAGTCAAAGGTGAACCCATGCAGCCCTTGACCTTTCCCCACAGAGATCACTAGCTGGGTCGAGGCGCCGTAGATCGCGTAACCAGCCGCTACGAGCTCCGAGGCGGGCCGCAGCGAGGAGGAGCTACCGTGCACCGAGGCTGAAGCCACCGTCGACCCGTCCGTCGACCCGTCCGTCGCCAGCTCGTTGGCTTCATCGCTCGCAGACGCTACCTCGGCTGCACACCAATTGGACGTCCGCTCGTAGATACCAAATATGGTGCCCACTGTGCTGCCCGAGTCAGCATTGTTCTGCCCATCGAGCGGGTCGATCACGACGACGAAGCCCCGCGAAGGGGCGGCATTGGTGTTCACGTCCGCGGACGCGGGGAAATCGTAGCTGCCCTCGTGTGTCGAGAGCACGAGCTCGCTCACCTCGTCGACCGAACTAAGCTCTCTAATGAAGATCGAGGCTGCGGCGAGGTCGAGTGCGTCCACATCGCCACCTCGCGGCCGGACGCCCTCGAGGTGGCTGCATGCGCTGCGCAAGCCGCGCCGCATCAGGTGGCCCGTCTCGCGCACGCCCTGCTCGAGCGCCACGAGCACCCGCGCCAGACCAGCAGCCTCGCCACGGCACGTTGTGAGCACGTACTGCGTCATCGTCAGAGCGGGCCCGTCGGGCGCGGTTAGGCTGTTGGCAGGTCCGGCACCCGCCCGCCCGCCGTATCGCATGGTCATCTTCTCCAGATTCGCCGGCTGCGGCGGCAAAGAGAAGGACAAGCTACGCGCTCGCTGGCTGTCTGGCTCCTTCGCTGACCGTGGCTGCTGCGAAGCTCCGACGGAGGTCGTCAGCTTTCGCGGAGTGACAGTGACGGCGTACCGAACTAGGTACGCGCTCAGAAGCGAGAGAAGAAGTGGTAGTTGCTCGCGGCAGCGGAGGATAATGTAGCGGATGAGTGCCAGCAGCGTACGCAGCGTAAACGTCGTAAACTGCCTTGCCATTGACCTTTCGCTTTGTGTGAACGTTAACACGACAGAATCTTCACAACCTCGAGGTCTTCTCTCGGAAGGCCACTCCCGCCGCGGCCGCGCCGTCTGCTTGAGTTTCAACACCGTCCGCGGCGAGAGCGGCCTCATGGGCGGGGGCGCCCTTGCCCTTGCCGGGCGCGATGAACTGAACAGTAATGGGCGCCATCTCCATATTGTCGAGGCGCACAATGACGCGTCCTTCGCCCTCGACAGAGCTGGTGAAGCGAATTGAGTACGTGCCGTCCTTGTTGTCCTCGACGGTGCATTGGGAGACGGCGGTGCCCATGGCGCGCGCGGCAATGGTGGCGCCGCCAACGTCGAGCGTGTTCCCAAATTTGTCTACGGTCTGCAGGCGCAGCTCGCACGGCACGTTGATGATCGCGGGCTCGATCACCTGCGTAAGGTGTGACTTGCTGCCCACCGCCGGACCCGGCATGACGACAAACTTGAAGGGGGAGCCGGTGATCTCTTCGCCATCCAGCACGACGTGAGCGGCGTGCAACCCCTTGTCCTTGGACTCGTACGTAATCTCGTACGCCCCGAGCTGCGCGAGCTGCTTGAGCTCCAGTTCGACGCGTGTGCGCTCTGGGTTTTCCATCCAAGCTTTGAGTTCGCCGTTGGGTGCCGAGGAGGCGTTGCCATACTCGTCACGCAGCTGCGGCCGAAGCACGATCCGCTCGCCTACGCCCAGTTTGGCACTCTCGGCTCTCGGCTCGGCCGAAGCGCTCGCCTCGTCGGTGACCTTGTTCGGTGCCTTGTCCCCGGGCTGATCCTTAAGCTGATCCGCCCCCCGAGCTGAGCCTTGCCCCTGAGTAGAACCGCTCAAGTACTTATCGATGCCACCGAGAAAGGATCCCGCGGGCGAGGCACGCACGCCGCTCACGCGCACTGGGAAGGGCGAGCCCACGACACTCTTCCTCACGCCACTCCCATCCGGGTCCATCCAGACGTGTAGGAAGAAGTCCCCCGCCTCCTGTGCCGTGTACGAGATGTGGTACGCCTCCACGCGCTCTCCCTCGATGCGCTCGTCGACCCACAGGCCTGTAAACGCCATCGACTTGGCATTCGCGAGTGTGTCGAGGGGATCGCGACGATCCTTACCCTCCTTATTGCTCGCGTCCTTGCCGCGTGATGCTCCAGACGGTTCGCGTTCCTTCGTGACGCTCCCGCGTGGCGGTCCAGCAGGTGCCTCCTCCTTCGCATTTTGCTCCCGGGGCGCGAGGAGCAGACCGAAGCGCATGTCGTCTGATCGCTGCGCCGTGTTGCCGTAGCGATCCTTGCACGAGACCTCGATGGCGGCAGGCAGCCCGGCGCGCGCAGCTTTGAGGCCGTCACCACTCACGGCACACTTCGACACCTCGGGCGTTGCCGCCGAGATGACAACCGTCGTGGGCGAGCCCGCGATATGAGTGTTGGCGATGGTGACCCGCACCGGGTATGTGCCCGAGATCTCAGATCGCAACGAGATCGAGTAGGAGCCATCCTGATGGTCGACCACGTTCACACTCAGTTCATCGACCTGGTTTTTCTCGTTGTTGGCGCCGTGCTTGTCGAGTGCAGCCTGCACGAGGGCGCCACCTTTCGTGCACAGGTTGCCCATCCGGTCGGACGTGTGGATGAGAACCGTGCACCCGTCCTCAGGAGCCTTGCCCACAACACCCCGCAGGGGCAAGTCGCGCACCTCGAGGTGCGTCGTCTGCGCGTGCGCGGCGCCCGGCGAGACGACGAGCAGAAAAGGAGACCCCGGGAGGGCGACGGCTTGCTGACGCAGGCCAACGTGTAGCCAGTATCGGCCGGCAAGCCCGACCGAGTAGCGTACGGTGTGCGCCTTGATGATGGTGCCGTGCGCGTGCAGATTACCGGGCTCGACGCCGCCGAAGGCGAAGGCGAACCCTGCCTTATCATTCGAAAGCTCGTGCGCCTGAGATGGTTCGTGCACATGGGTTCGATCCTCTCTCGACTGCATCTTGGCCCCGGCCGCCTTGGCAGCGTTATCTGCCGCCTTGCGCCGTGCCCATAAGGTTAGATGTCGCTGCCGTTCGCCTGCCTCGAGCTGCTCGTGAAGAGGGCCCAAATAGATCGCCCCCTGCTTCGTCGCCGTCACCCAACCGTACTGGGGCGGTGCTGACGTCCCGTGCATCATCTCCGTGCCGTCGTCGTCGTCGCCGAGCCCCCACAAGTGTCGGTGGGCACGGTCGGGCCGGAAACATTGCAGCCGCATCGCCCTCGAGCGTGGTGAGCCGTCAGAGGTGGTGGGCGGCAGCACAAAGGACGAGTCCGCACCAAACTGGCGATGTGTGCCGCCGCCGGCCGCGCCTGTGCGGTAGGACGGTAGGACGGGGCGGTAGGACGGGGCAGACCCAGGACGTGTGTCCCCGCCCGGGCTGGCCACCGAGTATGCGAAGCGTGCGGAGAGCTGCCCACCGCCGTTCAGCTCGTCGGTCGTGCGGCAGAGCTGTAGCTCGACCTTGGCTCGTACGCCGTGCTCGGTGGGGCGCGCCTCGACGACACGCACGAGGCCTCCCACGGCGAGCATGCCGAGCACTTCGGAGTCGAGCTCGCACGACACGCGTACGATCAGCGGCTTCAGCCCGGCGACGCACCGCAGGGCCTCTGCTACCTTTGCGAGGGCCGCAGCACCGTCCTGTGCTGACGATACCCTACCGTCCGATCCCGCCTTGTCGGGCTCAGACTCCTCGTCGACCGGGAGGGCCTTTAGCTCGGTGGGGGGGATTTCTTTGGTCGGCTGCCGCTTGTGCTGCTCGGGGCTCGGGGACGAAAGCACGGCCTTGGAGGGCACGGCCGCTGAGCCCTTGGCGTCATGCTTCGCATTCTTCGAAGCGGCATTCTTCGTAGCAGGCTGGGACGGGACGGCAGCTGCAGCCTCTCCCTGGTTGGCCTTGATGAGGACCGCCGCTTGCTTCTCGGCGCGCTGCCGCTCCTTATCGGCCACCGACTGGAACGCTCGGATGAGCCTCTCGAGGCCGTCGGTGCCGTCGTCCGTCGATGGCAGCAGCTCGACGTAGACGTCAAGGTCATCAGCGTGCGTGTACTGGCCGAGGCCATCAAGGAAACTGCACTCGAAGGCGGTCGGCTCACGCGCCGTCGCCGAGTGAAGCGCTTCGCCGCGCAGCTGGCATCGCGACGGGTCTGGCCGAGCCGCGAGCACGTCGACCGCAAACGGGCTGCCGGGCAGTGAGATGCCGTTCAGGGTGATCGACACGTTGTACCGACCCGATGTTGACGGGAAGTAGCTGACCGTGTACGTGCCGTCCTCGTTGTCGAAGACGCGTGCGCGCAGTGCGCTCGCGCCGCGCATCGCTACGTTGAACTTGTCACCGCCCATCTTGATCAGCTCGTCTGCAGCATTGCGTGCAATAATGGTGAAGGTCGCCATCTGGCGCACGATCGCTCTGCGTAGCCCATCGCCTTCGACCTTGCACGAGCTCGCCATCGTGAGGGATGAGCGCAGTGACGATGGCGTGCACGACGGCATGCGTGTGTAATTGAGCTTGATGGCAGCGAGGTTTACGCGGGCGTGGTTCGCGTTGGCACCAGAGCTCGCAACGATGACGCCTTTGAGATCCGGGGACATGCCATTCGTCGCGGCAGCTGTGCTAGGTTCAGAGGGTGTTGGCATGGTGCTGTGTGTCCGCGACAGTCCGGTCGGTTCAGCCACAACCCCCAAAATTCCGTCGCGACGCACGAGTTTTCACGCAGCCCCTGAAACCAATGTAGTTTCGCATGCATCGTCAAACGTGAGCCGACTTTTTTATATAGACCTGTAAAGCCAGCTTTACATCTCTTCTAACGACCGCCTCGCGCCGCCGAATGTGGCCAGGCGGCTCCCTGGTGAACGGGTGCCTGCTCGCCCGCCCGCGAGCGACGCTCGTCACGCTCTATACATGTACTACGAGTCCGGCATGAAGCTCGTCTTCGCGAGGTTGTCGGGCAAATCCGGGTCGCCTGGGCTCCATTGGTTCTCGGCGGGCGGCATGTGCGCCGTACGGAAGGCCGTCGCCAGCCGCACCGCATCGGATGCCTCGAGCTGCGCCGTGCGCAGGTCGAGCCGCGCCTCCCCGCTCACGATGTTGAGGCGAAGCACGACCTCGGCGCCGCTGTCAGTGCGCACGGCCGTCGTGTGCACGTCGCGCTCGAGCGAGAAGCTCGCCCCGCGCATCGCGTCCTGCATGGAGCGCCCCAAGCAGCCCATCGCCGAGGCGAGCCGGCGCGACGGCTCCATCGGCGCGCACTTCGTCACGACGCCCAGCGCACACGCAAGCACCTCCGAGGGCTGCGCCGAGTGCGGCAGCGCGAACCCGATGTCTAGCGCCGCGCCCGCCTGCTGCTGCTGCTGCGAGAGCTCGAGCCCCTGCGCCTCTGCGGCTTCCAGCGCCGCGCTCGCAAAGACTCGCCACCCACCGGGCCCAAACATCCACAAGGCACGCTGGAGATTCTCGCGAGCGGAGACGAGCTGCGCCGACGGGGGGTCCAGTTGTGCGGCTGCGGCGGCTGTTGACCCCGCCGCGGTCGACATGCACGCCGCTCGCAACTGGTTGGCACGCTCAGAGACGGCCGAGCGGAGCCCGGGGAGCGGACGAGAGGCGCCCCTGTGCACGCCTCCTCCGGCCTCGCACTGCGCGGCCGGCGCCTCGGCCAGTGCATAGGCGAAGGCAGAGGTGCCCAAGGCCACGCCCGCAGCCGCACGGCGCATCATCGAACTCTTGCCTCGGAGGCGCGCTCCAGCGTCGACGCACAAAATCTGCGTCTCAAGAAAGCACCCACGCGTTGCATCAGGACCTGAATCAGAGCCGTTTTCCCACAAGCCAATCCAAGTTAAGTCAAGTCAAGTAAAACAGTCTCATTCAGCCCGGTCCTTCAGCACAACACGAGCGAGCGTGCGTACACCGGCGTCAGAGACGTGGACAAAGTCAACGTCATTAAGTTGACAAAACCCCCTGCATGCACGTCAGGCAGGCGCGAGGCTACGAGGCGGGCTGCGGGACTGATCCCTCTCGCGTGCCGTCGTGCCACGTGCCGTGTACCTCCTGTACCCACAAGTTTCGACACATTGCCCCGAGCGACCCAAATCCCGAAAGAGAGTTCTGTGAAGAGGAAAGCATGACTGCGCCGACCATCAAGATCGCGCGCACGCTGTGGGGCGTCGATGGCTTCAACGAGCCGGGCAAGTGGGATGAACTCTTCGGCCGCATCAAGGCAGAGGGCTTCGACGCCATCGAGTGCACCACGCTCACATGGCGGTGTGACCCGAAGCTCCTGCGCGAGCTGCTGGACAAGCACGAGCTCGGGCTCATCTGCCAGATCCACACGACGGGCGGCGACATCGACGCCACGACGGGCGAGTACCAGTACCTCACGTCGAGCAAGCTGCACGCCCACCTCGCCTCGTTCGTCAAGCTGCTGACCGAGGCCGCCGCGCTAAAGCCGCTCTTCGTCAACTCGCACTCGGGGCACGACTCGTGGAGCACGGAGACGGCGGTTGCCTTCTTCAAGTACGCTCTCACGATGGAGGCCTCGCTCGGCGTCCCCGTCGTCCACGAGACGCACCGGCAGCGGCTGCTGTGGAATCCGTACTCGACGGCCGAGATCCTCAAGACCGAGGCACTCAAAGGGAAGCTCAAGGTGAACTGCGACCTGTCCCACTGGTGCTGCGTGTGCGAGCACGTATTCGACGCGACGAGTGCGCGCGACGACTGGTGGCCCGCGACCCTCGCCCTGGTCGCCGAGCACTGCCACTTCGTCCACTGCCGCGTGGGGCACGCCGAGGGGCCGCAGGTGAATGCCCCCGAGGCGCCCGAGCACGCGAAGGACGTCGACGCGCACTTTGGGTGGTGGCGCACGATCTGGCAAGCGCAGGCCGCGCGCGCTGGCGCGCCGCCGGTCGTGTGGGCCGAGCCCGAGTTTGGGCCGCCGCCGTACATGCAGACGCTCCCGTTCACCAACGAGCCAGTGTCGGACTTATGGAAGATCAACAGCCGGCTGATGGTACGCATCCGATCCGAGCATGCACGCGCACTCGAGGAGGCCGCCACCAAGGCCGCCGCCGCCGAGGCCGAGGCCGCCGCCGCCGCCGCTGCCGCCGCCCCCAAGGTCCCCAAGAAGAAGTGGGTCCACACCCTGGGGGGGCAGCAGGGTGGGGGGTATGTGCAAGTGGATGTGGAGGACGAGGAGGCGGCTACGAAAGCGAGCGGCCTGGCTGTGAGCGCTGCGCTACGTGAGCTCGCGGTGCAGGATGTCGAAGCCGTCGCAGCCGCCAAGGCCGCGGCGGAGGTGCAGGCCCAGGCGCGCGCGGCGGTGCAGCGCGAGGGCAACCTCAAGGGCGCCGAGATGGCGGCAGCAGCACGCCAGACGGGCGTGACCTTCTTCTGCACGCCGCTCGTCAGCGCAGAGGGCGAGCTGCCGCTGCTCAACACGGCGCTTCAGGCGATGAATGCGCCGGCGGACGCGGCGGGCGGCGGCGGCGGCGCGGTGGCGTTGGGCAAGATGCTCTTCTCCGCCGCAGAGGGTGAACAGCTCGCGATCGTCACCTACGTGCCATCTGGCCAGAATGTCATCGATGTGAGTGAGTGGACGGCTTCAGTGCTCGAGGCCATCGGTGGCAAGGTGATGCTCGGTCCGCCCAAGATGGTGTCCAACGGCACCGAGGAGGGGCGCGGCACGCGAGTAGAGGCCGCTGTGGCCGCCGACCCTGACGCGGGCAAGTCACCGACCAAGGACCTGGACGTGGGGCTCGCCGCCGCCGTTGCCTTCCTCAAGCAAAAGGGCGCCCTACCCTCCGACCTCGAGTGATGGGCGGGCTTCGTCCCGGCTGGCGCAGAGCCAACGGGGAGAGGAGCGCGCACGGCGGAGAACGGCTGAGAACGTGAGGCGCACGGAGGGTTAGGAGTGGTCGGCCGCGTGCACAGTGCCCCCTTCGCAACCTCCCGCCGGTCCGTGTGTCACGTTATATTTAATTCAATGATCTGGCGTGTCTTAGTTTGTTGTGTCTTACAGTGTCAGCTTGGGGCTGAAGCAAAACTTCGCTACGACGTTTATACAGTGCGTCCTCGCGCTCTCTCGCGCGCGCCACACATAGACAAACGCTCGGGGTCGGGCTTTCACGCCTCGTCAAGAGCCTATTGACCGAAGAGCTGTCCGCGCCGGTGCGCTCACTGCTTCTTGCGCGCACCGGCGGCGGCGGCGGCGGGCCGTCCGCCGCCCTCGCCGCCGCCGCCCTCGCCGCCCTTGGGCGCCTCCCCACCGCCCATCGTCATGACCATCAACGCCGGCAGGATGTACATCCAATACTTGCGAAGGAAGGACTGGTTCTCAGGCGGTGGGCCGCCCTCGGCGCCGCCCTTGCCGTCGGCGCCCTTGGCGGCGGCGGCGGCGGCGGCGGCGGCCGGAGGCAGGAAGGCAGCGTCGGGGACCTTGCCCAGCGGCTTCGGCCCCTCCAGTGGGAAGAGCTGCGTCGCCGTCGTGTTGAACAGCACCTCGTCGAGCGCCAGCCGCGGCAGGCCGTCAGTGGGGCAGCGCGCGGGCACCTTGGGCAGCACGTACGAGAGTGCGACTACGCGGTCGCGCCCGCGCATCGTCAGCTGCAGGTGCTCCTCGAAGCGCGACGCGAGCAGCGTGCACGCGCTCGCCGACGCCAGCACAGGCGGCGAGTTCGGGTCGCTCAGCACCGACGGGAGCGAGAGCGTGTAGTAGCCGCCGGTCTTAGCGAGCGATTTGAGCGCCTCAATGTCAGCGCTCTCGAGGCGCGCTTGCGCTACGCGCACTGCGACAGAGCCGCCCGTCGCCTGCACACTCTTCGACGACTTGAAGAAGAGCTTGTTGCGCACCCGCGGCTCGCCGTCGCCGAGGGCGTGCATGAGCTCGGCGGTCATTTCGTTGTCATCATCGGCCGTGAAGTAGGTCGGCGTCGACGGCACCGATAAGTCCTCCTCGTCGAAGTCGAAGGCGCTGGCCGCGAGCGCGGCGAGGATCAGGAGAGAGGCTCTCAGTGTCCTCATGTGTTCGCGTGGCGGCGCCGAAATGGGCGTTCACTCGTGACGCTCCAGGGTCCTAATTCTATCGCCGATCCTTTCTGCTCCTTTCCAAGAGAACTATACTCGATAAGGCAAGAGTTTCCTTCCTGTCGCGCCTGTCGCGCGAAGGATCGGACTGGCGCAGGTGCTCGTCCACGCTCATTGCCTAGGCCAGCCCGGTCCCTGCGCACGATGAAGCCCGGCACGGCGCTCTCGGACGCCAACAACCCCACCGGCAGCGCCGCAATGGCGCACTTTGCCGAGGCGACCGGAAATGTGCGCCAGACGCACACCGGCGTCAACAACTCGTACGGCGGCCGCGCTCCCGGGCTGTCTCAAACCAAGGTACAGCTCTCGTACGGCGTGTACGAGACGCGCATGCCCGCGCTCAACCTGCAGTACCACGGCTACGACGACGCGCTCGAGTGCGAGCACGCCTTCAAGGCCAAGGTTACCATTCCCGAGAAGTGGCTCACCAGCCCCACGCCCGTCTCGATGCTCAAGGCCTTCTTCCTCAAGTCGTACCGCAAAAAGTTCCCGGATGCGCCGCTCTCGAAGCTGAGCGACGATGCCATCCAGCTCGCGGTCAAGGACCAGTCGATGTTCGTCTTCTCCAAGGAGGCCGTCGCTGACGACGCGATCGTGAGCAAGACGTTCTACGACCGGCAGGACGTGTGGGCGATGGGAACGCAGGACTGGGCGGACATGGAGGAGAAGCTCAAGGCGTACCGGCGGACGATCGTGCGCTACCTGGCACACTGCCACCGCTCGTCCACCGACAGCTGGGAGCTCGTCACGCCCGTCACGAGCGCCAAGCAGCTGAGTCCGACCAACTGCTACGTCGTCTTCACGGGCTGGTACAAGATGCAGTGTGTCGTGGTGCAGCCGCATCTGACGATCGCAGACCTGAAGGTGTACCTGCACGAGAAGAACGGCTCGCGCATGCCGCTCGAGTGCATCGACATTGGCGTGCGCTCGGGCGACGACGTCAAGATCATCGACGACGCACTCACCCTGCAGCGAGTGTACGAGTTGAGTGAACGTCCAGATGCGGACTACATGCACGGGCCGGGTACCTATGGCGAGTGGGAGGAGAGGGAGGCGCAGCGCAAGGCGGACGAGAAGGAGGCGGTGCGGCTGCGCGAGCTCGAGCAGCGCGCCGAGGCCGAGATTGAGGCCAACCGTGACAAGCGCGGCCCGGACGGTACGTACTTTCGGCGGCACGACACGACGAGCCGCGTGCATGCAGAGTGGGACAACCCGGAGGCGAATCTCAAGACGTTTAGCGTCGACGACCAGCCGCACAGCAGGGAGTCGGCCGAGAAGGGCGACCTGAGTGACGTCATCGGGCCGCAGATGCCCATGTACCTGCGCAAGACGCACAAGGACAAGGAGTCCAAGTATGCGCACCTGGTCACTGAGGACGGCTCGATGCCATACCTGACCAGGGAAGGAGCCTATGCCGAGCGGCCGACGATCACCGACACGGCCGAGAAGGCGGCGCCGCTCAGGGCGGCGCTCGCTGCCCAGTCGCCCACGCACACGGACTCCGAGGATCAGCATCTCATACCGGTAGGTCTCTTTGGCAGCGCTGCCCCGCCCGCCGCCCTCGGGCCGAGGCCAAAGCCGCACAGCAACGCGTCCAGCGTACCGGACACCAACGCGTCTAGCGTGCCGGATCTGACCAACGGCTTCTGCATTGAGGACGTGCCCGAAGCGCCCGCGCCCGTGACGGCGCCCCAGGGGGCGACGGCATCCGACGGCGCTCAGGACGGCGCTCAGACCCTTGCCGGCCTCGAGCCGGAGCTTGCCACCACCACTCTGCCGCCGCCGCCGCCGCCCGCCACGCCCGCCGTGCCCTCGACGACGTCGCTGGCACGCCCGAGCTTTGTCGGAAAGACCCTCGTGCTCGGTGTGGGGAAACGCATCCAGGACGAGAAGCACAAGATCTGGGTCGCGACCGTGCACGACCCGTACTCGTTCCGTGGGCCCGAGGACCGCGCCGCCGGTGGCGGCCCGAAGGAGAGCCTCGGCCTCCAGCAGAATGGCGCGCCCAAGGGCTGGTCTGCGCCTGCCATCGGCGAGGCGAGTATCAACCAGGACGAGAACTGCTGTATCATGTGACGTGCTAGGTGCGCGAGCGACGTCTCAATGTCACATTCATACTCTGCCTCTTGCCTTACTTATGCAGCTTTTTAATTAGATTATCGATCTCGTTACGTGTGCGGTGTTTAGCCTCCTCGTTCTCTAATGTGCGTATCGCTTCAGCCGGGCGATTACCGATTTCCTATGTCTCTGAGTTGTCACGCCGCCCAAGGCCGAGTTTAACAGAGGTCGGTTCAGGCGCTTGGCCATGGCCCTCCCGTCCGCTGCCCGGGTTGCCGCGTGACGTGATCTACACCGCGGGCCAAACCTCACAGCGACACCCTCTCTCTCGTTGTCTCGTAAGTCTCTGCGACCCACCGACTAAAGTTGGGTATACCAGCGTGATCATATTAGGTGGCGAACAATCTCAATCAGTCTCAATCACGCAGTACACGTCGGCACACGGCCGGCGGGGTCGTCGGGTGTTCGGCCCTCCTCTCAGACCACTCACCCTCTGTCTTCCGTGATCCGCCAACCTGCACGCGTCCCGTGCCCTAAACTCTAGATGCCGTATCGCGTCTGCTGCGCGCCGGCCGCGAGCCCCGGGGAGCGTAGCGGCGGCGGGCCGGGCGGCGGAGGCGGCGCGGGCGGCGGCGGGATTTGCCTGCTCCCACTGCTCCCAGCCCAGGGCGAGCTCGTGCCCCTGGCACTCAATGGTGGCCCGGCACTCAGTGGTGGCCTGGCACTCAGTGGTGGCGCCTCACTGGACGGCGCCGGCCTGTAGACCTTCTGAGGCTCATCGCGTCCTCCGTCCGCCCGACCTCGACCGTCGATCCCTCCGTCCACCCGACCTCGTCCGTACTCCTCCGCCCGTCCGTCCGTCCGTCCATCCATCCCTACGTCCCCCCGTACTCGTCCGTACTCCATAATGGGCGGCGCGAAGTTGACGAGCACACTCTTTTCCTTGAGAGTGGAGAGCTCGGTGCGCAGGGCCTTGACCTCGTTGATGAGCTCGAGCTGGCTCGCCATGAGCGTCTCGACGAGGGCGCCCTCGGCCTTGTCCTCGGCGGGCGCGGCCTTCCTCTCGGGCTCCTTGGTGGGCTCCTGGGTGCACCCGAACCAGCCCCTGACGCTCTCACTCACGTAGGCGAGCGCGCCGTACTCGTCGGGCCATCCATCCTGATCGAGTACCTCCGCTTCTGAGAGCTTCCTCTTCCGATCGAGCATCTTGAGCTGCGAATCCGCGAGGATGACGATGAACATCGAGAGCATGATGAAGATGGCGACGAAGAGGTAGCCCAGATAGAAGAACGCGCTCAGGTAGTTCTTCGAGTTGTTGAGGATCGCGCCGATGTCGCTGTCGCCAAAGAGAGAGCGTGTGATTGTGAGGAAGGACGCCTCGATGGACATGAATTGACTCATGCATGGGCCAAGGCTCACGTAGAACAGCATCGAGAACGAGAACATCGAGATAAGGAAGGCGATGCTGAAGAAGAGCAGGTCGACGAGCGCGTACCGGAGCACGCTGGTCGCGAGGCTCACCTTTGGTACCAGGAGCTCGATGTGCTTGATCATCTTGAGCAGCTGCAGGCACACGCAGAGCGAGAGCCAGAACTTCGTGTCGCTAGAGTCGCGCATCACCCTCCAATCATCCCAATAGCCCACCTGCGAGCACAGGTAGCTCTCGCATGCCTTGCCGCCGTACTCGGGCGTCTCCACGAGCGCGGCGTTGTACGCGCGGATCGAGAACCACACGAGATAGAACAGGATGTAGTTGGTCCAGTCTATGACGTTCCACATGTTGCCAAAGTATTGGATGGGCCCAAGTACGACGACCTCGACGAGCGCGATCACGCAGAAGAAGACGACCATCCCGAGCCCAATATTGGCGTACCAGGCCATCTCGAGGATCAAATCCTTGCGGAGCACCCGCGTGTCCACGTCGAACGAGGTGAAGATGGCGCCGAGGGCGCTGAGCTCGAAGAGCAGGTTGATGCGGCAGCGCACGCCCTCGTGATTCGATTTGAGCTGGAGCGTGATCGTCATCACACGTGTGTGCATGTCGATGTAGTGAGCTCGCTTGAGATCGTTCCACCACACCTCCACCTCCCGGCGCACCAAGCCCGTGAGGGCGCCCGTGCCGTTGCCCAGCGTGCCCGGGTCGCACGACTGCCTCATCCAAAGCCCGTTGATCGACGTGCGCACGCAGTAGAAGAGCGCTACACGCCCGTTGGTCGTGCTGACGGAATAGCGTCGGAAATCAGCCACCTCCGCCGCTAGACCCTCCTCGGGCTGCAGCCACGTGTCCGAGAAGAAAGGGATGGCCACCGCCACGTACCCATCCACATCGTACCGGCCAGAGAACGAGGTGGACAAGGAGGTCGATCGGATGCCGTCCGGGCTCCCGCCGAGCTCCGCCGCGCTCATGTGCGTAAACTGGCGCGAGGGCAGCTCGGCCGGATGCGTGTAATTGTACCCAAACGGAGCGTGGCTCCCCTCGCCCGGCAGCAGCTCGGGGAGGCACTCGCCAAGCTGGTCCGTGTCCCGACACGACTCGGGGTCGGCACGGCCTTGCCGGATCAGAATCCCCTCACTCCAATCCAGCTGGTCCATGCGCATCACCTGCTCCTCCACCGTGTACGGCGTCGGCCCGTCGCCCGCCGTCAGTCGGTCGCCAAGGTGGAAGGCGCCGTCGCCATCGGGCCACACGTCGTCATTGCACCCTTTGCTGTAGCCGTTGACGACCGAGCCCACGATCTCGCACGGGCCCAGATCGCCCATGAGCCCAGGCATGAGCACGGTGTTGCCCCACTCGTAAATGTCGGCCACGCGACGGATCGAGTTGAACGTGTTGTGCGAGGAGTCAAAGGGGGCCTCAACGATCCGATCCATGACGTGCTTGTCCAGGTAGAATTCGGAATTGAGGCGCGTCGTCGTCACCAACATCTGGAATATGTAGACGAAGACGAAGTAGATACAGCACTGGATGTAGGGCTTGTTGAGGAAGCCGGTGAAGGCTTCCCACCCGATGAGCAGCGACCCACGCGATTTCACCCGCAGCCTTTTGTCCGCACCGCCCTGTCCTCCGAGCGCATTCGCCGGGTTCGCCGCACCCGCAGCTGCGTCGGCCATGGCGGGCTGCAGCTGCTCGAGTGCCCGGTAGAGTCGTCGGGCGCTGGAGGCGTCAACTTCCCAAATCGGCAACAGTGGGGATTCCTTCGAGACGACTGAGGGTTTTGAACTTGACAGACAGCAATGGAATTCAGGAGAGGAGTAGTACAGTACAGTACAATGTACTGCGTGTCCTTTGGGCCTCGTGTTTCTGTGCCTGGGCAAAACGCAGGCACGGCCTTTTCAACTGTGAGTTGGTGCCTTCTCGGAACCGGGAGCACGCTCCGGCTCACAGCCGTTTCACACAGAGCTGGGCAAAACGGCTGTGTATTCATGTGATGTCCCGACTTCTCACTGGTGCTCGGGTCCGCCTCAGCGATAGCTCTTAAGCACGCGTGCGGCAACAAGGAGGAAGCGCTCTTAATGCAGACCGCCACCGACATGTTGCCGCAGCTGGCGCGTACGCTCTCTTCCGACAACCAGACGGTGCTGATCGCGGGCCTGGATGCCCTTGCCACGCTCGTGCAGCAGAATGCCACGGTGCAGGAAGCCGCCCGCCGCCACGGGCTGCTGGGTACTGCCATACTGCTGCTCAACGATGGCCGGCGGCGCCACGAGGCCGTGTGCGGTGCCATTTGCGGTGCCGTCGGCGCGCTCGTCTGCGCGCACCGGCCCAGCCAGGAGGCGCTGCATGCGGCGGGCGGGATCGCAACGCTCGTCCAACTCGCAGCGTACTCGATCTTTGTGAGCGTGCGCGCGCGGGCCCTCTTCGCCTTGGGGTGTGCGGCCATGTTGCACAGCGCAATACGCGACGACGTGGTGGCACTGGGCGGCATGCACGCTGCTGTGGCACTCGTGCGTACTCAGTCGTGCGTGGACGCGCCGAGCCAACGAGTGGCGTGCCAGGCTCTCGCGGCGGTGCGCGGTTGGGCCACGGGCGATTGGGCGTCGCAGCAGACGCTTCTAGAGGTGGGCGGTCTGGCGGAGGTGCTCACCAAGCTTCGCGCACCGGCCGCGGTGGCGATCGAGGCCTGCGCCACGCTGCGTGTCATGTGCGAGGGATGCGCCGAGGCGCGGCACGCCCTGCTCGCGCCGGAGGGGCGGCATGGGATGGCGGCGTTGCTCGAGCTTCTGGGCACAGCACCGGCGGACGCGTGGGGGTCACGAGAGGACGTGGGCGTGAGAGAGGGGATTCGGGGTGTGAATGTGAATGGGATTCGGAGGGGACGCGTGGGTAAGGATGGCGCTTCGCCGCCGTCGCCGCTGAGCTCCGCGTGGATGGCCTCCGCCGCGTCCGCGCTGCCGTGGGCGAGGGCGTCGAGGCAGATTGGGATGGCAACGCGCACTGTGCGTGGGTGGCCGCCGCCGTCACGGCGCTCGATGGCCGCATCAGCTCGAAAGGCGGCTGTGGAGCGCCTGCGTGCGAACCAGGTGCCAGAGGCGCTGCTGATGGCGATCTGCGAGGTGCTCGGATGCCTCCTGGCAGAGGCGGAGGTGGAGGCGGAGGACGAGGCCGAGGCGAAGGCAGAGGCGGAGGGCGAGGCGGCGGCCGAGGCGGCGGGCGCGCTGGCCGGCAAGGCGGCGGGCGCGGCGGGCGCGGCGGGCGCGGCGGGCGCGGCGGGCGCGGCGGGCGCGGCGGGCCTGGCGGCGGGCGGTATCTTGAGCGCGCTGCTTGCGTGCGCCTCCCTTGGCTTAGGGGAGTCTGTGGTGGACCCGCCGTCGCCGGCGGTGGTCGCGGTCGCGTGTGCGGCATTGGACGCACTCGGTGCTGCTGCGGCGCGCTCGGTACTGCTGGGGCGCGTCATCCTCGATCGATGCGGATTAGATGTGTTGGTGCCGCTCGCCGCCGATGCACGCGCGGCGCGTGCCCGCATGCGCACCGCCGCCCTCGGCTGCCTTGCCGCCCTCGCCCACGGCAGCGCGGACGCGGCGAAGGCCATCCACGCGGAGCTCGCGGAGCTCGGCGGCGAGGGCGACGAAGCGGGCGAGGGGGCGGCGACGTTGTTGGACTGCCTCGCGGCCTTGGCGGAGATGGACGAGGGCGAGGGCGAGGACGCACCAACGGGCGACGGCGGCGCGGCGGCGGCGCTGACGCAGGCGGCGGCGCGCCTCTTGGGCTCGCTCGCGCGGCGCGGGCTGCTCGACACGGCGCTCGGCCCAGGGCATGCCGCGCTCGGTTTCGGTGGCGAGGCGCTTGTGCCGAGCCTCGGGTTAGGTGGAGAGGCGGCAAGTGCGGCGCTCACGGCGATGCTCGAGCTGCTCGCCTCGGCAGGTCGCCATCCGGCGCCCACTTTGGCGCCCGCTTCATCGCACACCTCACGGCGCCTGGCGGCGGCGCAGGCGGCCAGCGTGGCCGAGGGCATCGCGTGTGCGCTGGCGGCGTTCGAGGGCGAGGGCGCGCGGATGCTCGTCAGGTTGATCATGATCACCCCGCGCTGCGCACCCCAGACGCTCGCACTCACGCAGAGCGCCGCGACGCTCATCGTGCAGCTATGTGTTTCGGAGCGGGAGCCGCGTGCAGGTACGTTGGCAGCGCCCGCTTTGGTGCGCGCGGGAGTCCTTGGAGCGATCACAGCCGCGCTGTGCAATACCGCGCTCGCCGCAACCTCTGCCGGCAACGATCCTTTTGACGCGGCGGCGGCGGAGGTGCAGTTTAGCGCGCGGGAGGGGGCGGCGACTCAGGCACTGCTGGCGGCGCTGACGTGTCTCATGAGTACTGGGGATGCGACGGCGCGCGAGGCGGCCCAGACGAGGGCGAGGGAGGCGGGAGTTGTGCGTCCCCTGCTGGCCATTGTGTGTGGCGGCCCTCCCGCACTCCACAGCCCGCGGCAAGGGCCACTCCTGCATGCCCTCGCTAACCCTAACCCGAACCCGAACCACGGGCCACTCCTTCATGCCCTCGCCGCCCTCGCCGCCTTCACCAGCCGGAGCCCTCCGAACCGCACCGCGGTGCGCGTGGCTGGTGCCGTGCCGTCGCTGCTAGCGCTCCTACGCGAGCACACGCCGCCCGACACATTGCGCGCAGCCGTCGAGTGCCTCACGCAGCTCGCCGCGTGCACGCCCGAGTGCCAGATCGCCATCGCGGACGCTGGCGGATTTGTCGCGCTCGTCGCGCTTGGCGCTGCCTCCGCGGGATCGCCGAGCACGCACGCGGCAGTGGAGCGCTGCCTCCATGAGCTCGCCCTTGATCAGCCGCGCATCGATGCGGCGATCATGCACGCGCGCCGGGCGGCCGCCGTTGGTGAGCTCTCCCTCAGTCGCCCCGACGAGTGGCCTCGCTTCCATCGGATGGCGGCGCTTGGCGCCGTCTCGACGACGGATGGCCCTCGGCGTCGCCTATAGGTGCACGGCTCGGCTGTAGGAAGTTAGAAGTTTTCCACCTACACAGTGCACTTATAAGTTCGGAACAGACAACCAGGGGATGGCGGGCATTTCTTTCTAACTAGGGGGTCCTTCTGCGCCGCCGTTCACAGTGAACAGCAGCAGCTGGAAAACTCAATGCGTCGTCACTCGGCGCGTCGATCGGGGCTGCCGCTGCGAACCGGCTGATCACGCGCGCTCCCTGAGCGATGCCAAGGCGCGCTCACCTGCTCACTGCACCGCTGCGAGCGCGCGGCATTTGTAGCCGGGTGCACACCGTGCTGGACAATTACAAGGGCCACGCGTTCAGCGACAGAGTGAGCTTCCCACTCCGGTGGCGGGACATGGACGCTATGGGGCACGTAAATCACACGCTCTTCTTGGCCTACTTTGAGCAAGCCCGTGCCGAGATTTGGAGTGCGAATGGTCTCGTGCTGCATGGCAAAGGCGAGGCGCCGATCCTCAAGAGCCTCACTGCAGAGTTCAAGGCGCCGCTTACCTTTCCTGATGTGGTCACAATTGGAGTAAGGACTGTGGAGCTGTCACAACGGGAGTATGATCAATTTTACGCCTGTGTCAGCCATGCATCCGGACGAGTGGTCGCCACTGGGACGGCCCGCTTCGTCAACTTTGATTACGACGCGGGGCGGCCCTCGGAGATGTCATCGGAGATGTCGGACAGCATGCGGCGAACGCTCTTCGGCAGCCGAGCGCGACAGGAGGAGCAGAAGGAGCCTGCAACACGGGAGATGTCGCGTCCCGTCAAGGGAGCCGCTAAGGAGAAGCTGGTCGCGCTCGGCGGCACGGTCATGACGGAGCGGGTCGGCGGTGGTACCGACGAAGGAATCTTCCGTTGCGTTGCCGAACTCGGCGGGCAGCGGCTGAGCGCCACCTCGGCGGCAGGCGATGACGAGGCGGCACTGGAGCACCGCGTGGCGAAGCAGCTGCTCGATTCCGTCTTCGCAGAGTTATCATGAGCAGAGAGCCAGTAGTGAGTAAAAGTGAGTAGAGACTAGAGTCTGAGTAGAGTGAGTACGTCATTCAACACGATGAGATAGCACAGGCCTTGCACCGATCTGATCGCTCTCGCTTCAACTAGATTCTACTATAACGTCGTCACACCTGACACCTCACGGCTCCGCACGCGGGTGGGGCAGGACTCCTCATCATGGCAGGACGCTGCCGCGCCACGATTTGCGTAACATGAGCACGGGCGCCACTGCAGCTGCCTTTTTAATGTTGACCTTGTTCACCTTCCTGCCGGGCAGTAGCACGGGTGCTAGCCGGTATCCGTCGCCGTTGATGAGGGGCAGGTGTGGGAAGATGGTGCCGCCGCAGCGTGGCGTCTTCGAAGCGGCCCATACCGGAGGGGATGCGAAGAAGCCGCTCACGCGCCCTAGGAAGGTGGGGCTGCTGTAGCCTGCCGTATTAAAGTACGTGCCGCGGTCCCAGTAGCCGTCGCGGTGCTTGTGCATCATGAGCGTGCGGAAGTAGGCGGCGCCCGTCAAGGCGGTGCACAGGCCCGTGTCGAGCAAGCACATGTTCTCCGAGATCAGCGCCTCGTCACCATCCGAGTTGAAGTGGAAGTCGAGCCGTGTCTTAGCGAAGAGGTCTGCACACGCGTGCACGGCCGCAGAGCACCCAGTGGTCAGCAGTGCCCTTCGGAGGCGATCAGAGGCAATCAGAGAGGCGTACGATAGAAGAGCAGCCCCATGTTGAGGTGCCACGGCGCGATCTCGTAGAAGGCGTGGACGTCCTCTCCCGTGCTCCCAAAGTCGGCGGTCACGTCGAGCCACTTGGCGCCGCGGAGCCGGCGCTGCTCGGCAAGGATGTTGTACCCCTCCTTGGGGTAGCTGATCAGGCCGGGCATGTGGCAGTATGCTGTCCTCGCGGGCGTGAGCAACCCGCCCTCACCCGTCCACTCGCAGTGCGAGAAGTCAATGAATCCCGCGCCCGGCAGGCCCTGGAAGTGCCACACACCGAGTGATGGGATCGGGCAGTCCTTGCACGGGCCTTGAAGACCCCACGAGCCGACGTCCGCCGTGGCGCGCGCCTCCATCTGGAAGAAGATGGAGGCTTGCATGGCAAGGAAGACGGCGAAGACGGCTCGCCACGTGTTCTTGAGCTTCGCGAGCATGTAGACGACCCAAAAGAGCACGCATGGGAGGAAGAATGGGAAGACGAGGAACTTCATCTGCGAAGGTGCATGAGGGTGTGGTGACGGGTTAGCCAGCACGCGAGACCATCAGATGGTGAGGTTCGAGCCCATGCTGGCCATACCGTCGTCACTGGCAGCGCCAGCAGCAGCGGCCAGCCACCATATATGACGTAGGCGGCCCAGTTCAAAAAAGGGATCACCCAGATCGGCGGCAGCGTGAAGAACACGCCGACGCCGGCGACGACGAGGACGCGTCTCATTGAAAACCCGGTTCAAAAACACCGAAGAGCCCGTGTGAACGTTACGTTGCTTCTTGTTTGTGTATCCCTGGTTCCAGGATGCCGCTTGCGCACAACTTGACGATCGCACTGTATAGCGTTTCAGTCGAAAGACGAGCACGACACTTCGTGGAGGGCGTCCGGAAAATGCCGCTCTCCTTCTCGGTCAAGCTGGGGGCTTGCACCTGCGAGCTCACCCTTGACGACCAGGCCACGATCGGCAACCTGCACGACGCCGTCCGCGCCGCGTTCGACGTGCCCGAGGATGCGTCTCTCAGGCTGTTGACCAAGGGCAAGTCGTTGCCCGCGGACTTGGCTATTACCCTCGTAGCTGCGGGCGTCGCGGCCAACTCCAAGCTCATGGTGATGCAAACTCAGGCGCAGGAGCGCACGCGCGTCGAGGAGGCGCAGCCCGAGCGCATGCGCGGCTTCGAGGAAGACGACCGGCGGCTGCGAACGGGCAGCGTGCACAGCGGCGGCTCAGCCGCGGCCTACAGATCGCGTGCCTCGGCGTCGAAATACCGCTTTGGCGGCGTCGTCGCACTGGCGGTACCCGAGGGCGTGCAGCCCGGGCCTGCTGCCGCCGAAGCGCTCCTGCGCCAGCTCTCGACCGACCCGTCGATCTTGGCGATCCTGGAGCAACACCGATGGAGCGTGGGCGTGCTCAAGGAGATGGCGCCAGTCGGACAGGTGGGCGTGTCGGAGTCGTGCCTGATGGGCCTCAATGTAAACGCGGGGCAGGAGATCCTGCTGCGCTGCCGCACCGACGACTGGCGCGGGCTCCGCCCGTACCACACCCTGATCGAGGTGCTCCTACACGAGCTGACGCACAACGTGCACGGAGACCACGACGACGCGTTCAAGACGCTCAACTCGACGCTCAAGCGCGAGTACCGTGAGCACGCGAGCGCGCGCACGGGCAGGACCCTCGACGGCGCCGCCATTGCCGCGCCCCGAGCCGAGGCGGCGCCCGCGACGGCGCCATCGGGCGAGGCGCTGGGCCATGTGCTCGGCGGCGATGCGGCGGACACACTCGACGCGCGCGAGGCCGCCGCGCAAGCCGCCCTCGCTAGGGTGAGCTGCACTGCTCGAGTGCCTTTGCGCTGCGTGTGTGGCCTCGTCCATACCCCAGGCCTTAGACGCACCGACGACGCACCAGCAACGTGCGGCCGATGCGAGGACACCTTCGGGTCGTGCTCCGAAAGAGGCTAGGCTTGCTTTGAGTTTGAGCACATAGTCATAGACTTGCGTTCGATCATTTGGTACGTAAGTGGGCGAAACAGACGAGTTTCTCCGGAGAGTTTACCCAGGTTCACAGCCAGGTTCACACCAACGGAAAAGGGTCTGAGTCGTGTGTATGGGCTGCTACCCCAATGGACCCACTCGACCTTGAGGCGGCGCAAAAAGCATATGAGGCGCGACATTTGATTCAGCAGGACCGTGGTCGCCTTGCAGTAGGCCATGCAATAGCAGGGTCAGTTGTGGAACGATCAGACGCGCAGTCAGGAGCTCTTTCACGTGTACTTGAGGCCGAGGCTACCGCCATTGATGATTTACTGGTCGCCGAAACTGATCACGGCAGCACTACGGTAGCGCCTCCTGCCTGCTTGCTGTCTTGTGTGCCGTCCACGCCTCACGATGCCGCAGCCGCCACTGCTGCCGCCGCCACTGCTGCCGCCGCCACTGGCAACTCGGGGCCTACCCACAACCCGACGACAGGGAGCATCGAACGTGGCCAGAAGGTGGGGGCGCGCCCAGCGGTGCGGGCAAGCGAGCTATACGCCAAGTATCACTCGGGTGATGCTCTAAAGCATTTGCTGAGCGCCGAGGAGGAGCTCAAGTCATCGAATGCATCCAACGCCTCTACCGCCTCGGGCAGCTCGTCAGGCTCCACCGAATCCGCCGCATCGGCTGTCTCCGCCGCATCGGCTGTAGGCACTACCTCTTGCGCCACGGCCTCTTGCGCCACGGCCTCTAGCGCCTCCGCCTCCGGAGCTGCCGCTGCTCCCGCCGCCGCCGCGTGGGTCTTTGACTTCTCGGGGCCGAAGACCCACCTTGCTGCCTTGGGCTCCGCCGCTCCCACTGCGGGCTCGACTGCGAGCTCGACCGCTCACAAGATCGTTCCTCAGGTGCGGCCGCCGACGCCGCGGACGGTCGCGCGGCTGCAAGCGGCGAGGTCAGCGGCGAAGGTACTCGAGGGCGCTCTGAGCGCCGACTTGAGCGCCGATGAGGCGAAGCGCGTCGAGACGGGTGCGTCCATCGGTGCGTCCAACGCCTCGAGCGACGCGGCTGCGGGCCGTGCCATGGCCCTCGCCATCCTGGGCGGCGAGACCCTCGACGACATCCTCGGGGGGCATGCTGTGGAAGCAGCAGTTCCAACGGCTGCGGGCTCGTCTGATCAACACGACGGGTCAGTTCTTGGCACTGCGCGGCAACGTGCGATCATGATGCGAGCTGCCGCCGTGGCGAAGCGGGCGCAAGCCGAACGGGCCGCGGCCGCGGCAGCGGCGGCACTCTCCGCAGCTGAGGCCGCAGAGGCGGCGGCGGCTGGAGCCGAGTTTGCTCTCATGATGCTGATGGGTGACGACTTTGGGGACGAGGGTGCGTTGCCGTTGGTTGCGCCACCGGCGACAGGAGGATAACGCACCATTTGAGCTTTAAGGCCGTTCCGCGCTTCTCCAGCTCCTTCTTTACCGACGGTCGTCCCTCCTCAATCGCTTCAATCCTCGTGCGACCGATCCATGGACCGATCCATGGACCGATCCGACCCGCGCGGACGCGTCCGGCGCTCTAGCACAGAGCTCGGCTATCGGCTTTGTTAGTCCTTAGTCGTTATAGATCTTAGTTAGTTCCACGGCGTTAGATCTAGTAAATCTAGGCTAGCACTCAGTTCAAAATCAGCACTCGGTGGGGATAGCGTGTGAATCCAGAAAGAATACCTCCCTCTACCCCTTATCCCCTTGGGGTCAAAATCAGTGTCTCCTCACGGACGAGGGACCGGTGCCGGAATGTTCAAAATCGGCTTATATGAACGTTCAAGCCTGGAAGCGCGCCCGGGGAGGACGTGTGGGACACCACCATGACACACACCTGCGCTCCCGCGCCCTGTGCTGCCTCTCCGTGAACACAAAAGCTTCACACCTCGGTTTGCCCGGAGGTGCCGAGAAAAAAGTTCGGCTGGTCTCTTGGCAAACACACAATGGCTATGTTCAGCAATCCCTCCATGTTTGGGACGTCCCTCTTCGGCTCGGCGACGGGCGACCCCGAGAAGCACGCGCAGCTGCTTGCATTGATCACCGAGGGCCGTTCATCGTACGAAATCGCGACCGCGTGCCAGGGCGTCAAGGCCGCAACCATCAACCTCGTGCCCAAGGACGGAGTTGCGCCTCCGCTGCTGCACGCAGCGGCGGCAGCGAATGCGGCCGACTCTGTGCAGGCACTGCTCACCGCCAAGGCGGATGTGAACCTCGGCGACACTTCGGGCGCGACCGCGCTCTTCATCGCCGCGAAGAACGACGCCGTCAACGTGCTCGAGAAGCTGATGGTAGTCCCGCACGTCGACCTCAACAAGCCGCGCAAGAGCGGCGCGACGCCGGTGTACGTGGCGACGCAGAATAACGCCTTGGGTTGCCTCAGGGCGCTTCTCGACGCGGGCGCCGACCCCGACGCGTCCAAGGAAGGCGGCTTCACGCCGTCGAGCGTCGCATGCCTGCGTGGCAACGAAGAGTGCCTGAGCTTGCTCGTCGAGGCAGGCGCGTCCGTCGACCGCGCGTCGTCGGTGGCGGATCGGTTCACGCCTCTGCACCTCGCCGCAAATGGCGGGCTCGACTCGATCCTCAAGATCCTCCTCGAGGCGGGCGCCTCGATTCGGCTGCGCGACAGCCAGGGCAAGACGGCGAAGGAACTGAGCAAGGCTGCTGGGCACACCGTGTGCACCGCGATGCTGACGGCGGCCGAGGGCGGCGAGCGGCGCGAGGAGGTGCTCGCGCAGCAGGAGCAGCTCGTGCAGGACCTGCGCCAGATGCCACCCGTACGCGCGACTCCGCCGCCACACCCGCCAGACACCCCGCATGCATCCATCCATCTGCACGCCGCTGCTCCAGCTGTCTGCGCTCCCCCCTTCGTTCCCGCCCCCCCCTCGTCCCCGCCTTGCTTCCTCCCCCCTTCCCGTCTTCGGCAGGGGGCGCACGCTGACAGCCGTGCGACGCGTCCTCCCGAGCAGGTTCGCGAGGCGCTCGAGGTGCCCGCCACAACGCTCGAGGCGCTCAGTACAGCGCTCGCATCCCTGAGTTCCGAGATGATGATCGGGCAGGTGGCGGCGGACTTGCAGTCGGCGGCGTCGCTGCTCACTCAGGCGGTGCTGCCCGCCCGCCGTCTGGGTGAGCAGCTCGCCTCCCTCGACGAGGAGGCCGCCTCGCTCGAGGCGGCCTCCCGGGACGCGAGCCGCCGGCTACAGCAGGCGCAGCAGCATGTGCTCGAGTCGCCCGATGACGAAGCCGCCGTCGGCGCTCGCGAGGCCATGCGCAAACGGTACGCGGGGGCGCTGAGCGCGCTGCAAGACAAGTACGAGGAGCGCCAGCGATACGGGCAGAAGCTCGCGAGCGCATACGAGAGGGTCGCGAGCACCGCCCCATCCCTCATGCCAGCCACGCCAGCCGCCGACGGGGCGACGGTCGATACCAAGGGCCTCACGGAGGCGGCGGCCAAGGCTCTGCCCGTGCTCAAGCGCGCGTCCAACGACGTGGGCGAGGCACACCGCGCGACGCTCGCCGCGATGGGCACGCTGCAGGCGTGCCTGGCACGCGAGCTCGAGCTGCTCGCGCGGGTTCGTCAACCGCTGCTCGATGCGAAGCAGTCGTGCACGGTCGCCGTGCAGTTGGCCGCGACCCAACTCTCGACCGAGCCGCCCATTGCGGGCGAGCTGGCGCAGCTCACCCTCCTGATCGGCCAAGTCAAGGGCAAGCAACACGCGCTCGAGGCGTCGCGTGCCGCACTGCTCGAGGCCAAAGCGGCCCCATCAGCTCGCTCGCTCTCAAACCCCCTGATCGTCGAGTACTACCCGGAGGCCGCCCCCACGATCCCGCCCGAGTCGGACGACCCGGACACGGCGGCTGCAATGGCTCTCTCGACGGTGCTCACCGCGCTGAGCGCGGCTGCGACCCTTGTGCCAGGCGCCGAGCTGAGCACCCTCGAGCCGCCGCTTGTGCTGCTGCCGCGCGTCTTCTTGGCGTCGGCGGCCGTTGCGACGCCCGTTGAGGCTCGCCTCTTTGAGAGCGCGGAGGGCGGGTGCACCCTCCTTCCGCTCGCCGACGGCGCGGCGGGTGGCGTGGGTGGCGGTGGCAGCGTGACGGAGGTGTACGAGAACCTGGGCCGGCTCCTCGGGTACGCGGCCGCGCGGGGCGTAGGGGTGACGCTGCCGCTGCACGCGTCGCTCTTCATCGTGCTCTCCAAGGGCCTCGACGGGCCGCTCGCCCCAGCCCTCGGGGAAGCCCTCGGGCTCGTCGGCAGCTTCGCGCCGCTCACCGCCCTCGAGCTGCGCTGCGGGCTCGCCAAACGGCCGCAGGCGGACGAGGCCAAGAAGAAGAAGGAGACGCAGTACAATGCGCGCATGGCACGTGCGCGAGCGGCCACCGGCGGCGCCGCGCGCCCCACGGCGGCCGCCGCCAGCACGGCCGAGACGCCGCAGCAGAAGGTGCACACTGCCCTCGTCACCAAGCGGCAGGCGGCGCTGAGCGCGCTGCGGGCGGGCGTGGCGAGCCAACTCGGCGGCGAGGGGGCGCTCGCCGCAATGGCACCGCACGAGCTTGCGGTCAAGATGCTCGGCGCGGCGCTTCCCGAGTTCCTGCCTGGGCTCGGGGACGACGGCGAGGCGCCGACAGGCAGCGGCCTCGTCTTCGATCGCGCGGATTGGGAGGCCGATGAGATGCGTATCTCGTATGCCCAGTGGCTGCGCGCCTGGGACCAGACGCTCAGCCCGCCACAGCGCTGCGCGGTCCTCCTTCGTGTCTTCGGCGCGGTAAGCGGCGGCGCGCTGCGCGTGCGCATGTGCGTACTCCCCTCTGCGCTGGAATCGCCCTTGTTCGTGCCCGAGGGCGGGCAGCTCTACCTGCCGATGGCGTGCTCGCTCGACGAGTTCACCACGCGCATGCATCCAGCGGCGCTCACTCTGTGAGGTGTGGCTTACACGCATCGACGGGACTCTGCCTGTGTCGTCGACAGCTTTGGCTTCAGACTGCCGGCATGGCGGGTCAGTGCTGGATGGTGTATGAGGCGAGTCCTCGTGAGCGAGCACGCGTGCGCGCGCGCCTGCGCCGAGTCGGACAGGGAGCATTGTCCTTGGAGCATACCCGGGGTGGGCGGTGTCCACGGTGGGGGGCGAGCAGGCAGGTCCAGGACGTCCAGGTGGTGGTCGAGCCGTGCAACATCGAGAACTGCGGTCCAGAGGGAGTCTGGGATTGTGAGATGCGACGCGGGGGAGACGAGAGTCACGAGCCCGGGGGACCCGTACGAACGCCGCACGACGCAAGATCACCAATACGCGAGTAGATCCACGACGGGAGGACGATCCTATACGCCCACTATGCACTAAGCAGAAAGCACGGTCTAAAGCAGCATCCGACATCGAGCGGAGCAGCGGAGCCCGACCTTCGTAAACGCTGCTATGTGACGGGCCGGGAGCCCGGGAGCGGGACTAGGGGACTTACGTCTGCGACCCGGGAACGGGTGCGTGAACGTCGCTAGGTCGCTTCGTCGGGAACACGCGCGCGCGCAGGGCGCCAACGCAGGTCCCAGGTGCAGCGGTGCAGGCCCTGGCGGCGTGGTCGCTGACGCCTATTTTTTCCCCCATCCGACCTTCGGTTCCCCGCAGCCGCACCTCTCGGTACTCGTACACTCCGATCTCCGTGACTCCGAGTACGGTACTGGGTACTCGGATCATGGGGCCGGGCTCGGCTTGAGGCGCCCGCTGCATGCGACTCTTATCTCTTAACGAAGAGCGGGCGCCGTCGTGCGTCGAGCGTCGTGCCCCTCGTGCGGCCGGCGCACCGTCACCGATCTGCTGTAACGTAAGATATCGAAACGTGTACCCGGCGCATCCGCATGTTAGAGCGCCCCGCTGTAGCTAACGTGCCACTCGGATGTGGTCCTGAGCTCCACTGACGGTGCGTCGCTCCTGTGGTGCTTGCTCCTGTGTCGGTCCCGTTCGGTGTTTCGGCCGTGCCGTAACGCGTAAGCGCGTTTACCTTTACGCTTCACACACACACACGTACACACCGGCACGGAGCGCCGCGGCGACCAGAGGTTGGTTCGGCGGTGAGCCGGTGTGCCGACACCCCACCGCCTACTCCAACGTGGCGCGGACACATAAATACTTGTCCATGTATTAATTCATATTCAGCGGCTGTCCGCCCACCCCGAGCCGCTCTGGGTCCGCAGGTCCAGTCGGAGTCGCGGAGACGAAAGCCCTCATCGCCCACGTGAGCCGTCGGCGTTCACGGCCGCCGACACAAACCCCTATGCACCAATTCAATTCAAAGCCCGCCCGGAACGCCACCTTTCACAGGAGCTTGTTCCCCGCACACGGCCACGCAGCCCCGCTTGGGGGGCCTTCGGAGATCACGCCGAGATCACGAGGCACGCGCAGCCCGGAAGACCGCCTTTCACAGGAGCCTTTCCTCTCTTCAGTCGCATCAAGGCGTGACGCCCTCTGCGGCGGCCGACTTGACAAGCGCCTCCCAAAAGGCTTCGGTCACTTCGGCGACGCCCTCAAACTTGCGCTCGGTTTGGAAGACGGCCTCGGGCATTAGCACCTTCCCCTCGAGGTCGATGACGGAGGCGTACGTGGAGAGGACGCCTTCAAGGGTCTCCTCCGTGCGGATGACGAAGATGTGGCAGTCGTTCGAGCCGGGCACAAAAAGGAAGTCCGAGCAGCCGCGCAGATCGCAGAACTCGAGGTACTCGCCCATGGCCACGTTGGCGCCATCGGGCGCGGGCGGGTCGGGGCATGTGAGCATCAGGTTGACGCACTTGGCCGCGTCTACCACCTCATCGTAGCGCTCGCGCGAGAGCTTGCGCGGCATGAAGAGCCACGCGCCGTGCACGTCCGACCAGCGCCCACCCTCGTGGATCATGTACCCCGCCCCCTGCTCGCAGCGCGCCGCCACCCGCAGCGCATTGTAAAAAGAGCGCATGTCGACGTGCTCGATCTCGTACGTGCTCGCGGCGAGCTTCTTGACCCACATCTCGCCCTCGTGCACCACGTTGCCATCGTCGTCAGTGCGCTCCTTGCCCGTCGAGCCTACCACCAGCACGCCGTCCTTCTTGGTCGCCCATTCCACCTTGAGCGCCTTGTCCTTCTTGCCGTCGCCCATCCTGAAGGCCACTGGCAAGCCCGCCGCGTCCACGAGCGGCACGATGTCGAGGGTGCCGTCAGCCGTGATCTTGATCTCGTCGCAGTTGCCCGTGCGGTCGCACATCGTGAGCAGCTTCCCGTCAAAGAGCTCGAGCGCCGAGTACTCCGCGCCGCGCCCGTCCTTGTCGCCGCGCCTCGTGTATAGCCTCGCCTCCGGCCCGGCGGTGAGCGTGTAAGAGCCCTCGCCGAGGTTGCCGTGATACTTGAGCACACCGGAGGCGAGCTTCGTCTCCCACTTCGCGTCCTCGCCGACCCTGGACGCCTGGTCCTGGTCCGCGATGAACATTAGCCTCATCTCGGTGCCCACCGCCGGCGCGGTTGCCTTCGACATCATCTTCACCCAGACCGACTTGGTCGATTCCAGACTCTCGAAGAGGTGCTTGCACGAGTTCTCCTTGCCCTTGGTGAGGTCAAATGGCGGCTTTGGAACCACGGGCGCATCCGGCATGGCGAAACTGCCCAAGGCCTGGCTGTTTCTCCGCGTCATCCCAGGTCGCGCGGGTCCAGGCGCTGCCGGCAAGGCCTGGCTGTTTCTCCGCGTCAACCCTGGCCGTGCGGGTGCATCCACTTTGTCGGCCGCGGGTTTCTTCGGCTTGTCACCACCTTGCGGAGTTTTGGGTAAGGAAGCTCCGCAGCCCATGGGCGGAAGCCCAGAGCCTCGAGACAACGGGGACCTCCGAAGGAATTGCGCCGCGCCCCTCCCTCTAATTCTCTATATGAATTATAATTAAAACGGCCCAGCCGCAAGACACCTCCGTCCTTGAGATCCGTTTTTGCACAAAAAAGACACGTCACCACCACCGCGCTTGCGGGTGTGTGGTGTGGAGCGCTGGTTTGTGGACGCGTGCGTCCCGGGGTTCGGGTGTGGTCACTGGCGCGTTTGAGTCGGTGTTTTGAGGTGGTTCGTGAGGTTCGTGTGTCTGTCTCGTGTGTCCGGCTCGACCCCCGGTGTATTTTTACCGGTAGCGGCTCCCGTGCTTTGGGGTGTTGTGTTGAACAGCAGGAGCACGGGTACCGGAGCACGGTCACAACGGCAAGCACAACGGCCTGTCAAGGCGGCCTGCTGTGTAAGAAGCAAGGTAAGAAGCAGGCTCCAGGCTGAGTGTCGGCCACGCCTCCGTCCACGAGATGCGATAGCGGCTCCTGTGCTTGCTCCTTGCAGCTTCCAGCTTGGGGCGTTGGGGGTCCGGAGTTTGCGCGTTGTGTTGAACAGCACGCACTGTACCGGTACCGGTACATGGACCGGTACAAGTAGCACCTTGCTTGGGGGAGGTCGTGTGCGTTGTGTGTTTCACAGCAGCAGCAGCACAGTAACTCGGTGGACAGTACCTCGTGGACCTACCCCACCGTATCCCCGGTGTTTTTGAACCAGAACAGGAGCCGTCCTTTGAGACGGTAGTGGAGTGAGCGTGGGGGGACCGCGAAGAAACTGAACTGAACTGAACCAGAACAGTACAGTACAGTTCTGTACTTTCCCTTTCATGCGAACTTTCGGACTCGTCTGTACCCCCCAATTCATGGCGAGACAAGCGCAGCAATCGGCCCCAACGGATCGGCGCTTGCGGTGCAAGGCCGCGTTCGACCCCACATGTGGCCTCAGTGCATATTTCTTGCGGTTGAACGTTGTCTTCGGCTGGCGGTACATCTGTGCCGTCGTGCTCACCTACGGTGTCAATCAAGGCATGGGCGAGGCGCTCGTCTTTACCGCGCGCAAGTACTTCATCTTCGACGGCATGCAGCTCGATGCGTCGACGGCCGCCCGGCTCGTCGGGTTCTCACGCATCCCATGGCAGCTGAAGAGCCTGTTTGGCGTGCTGAGCGATGCGCTGCCGATCGGCGGCAAGCACCGAGGGCCGTACATGCTCCTCGCCGGCTTCCTCGGCATCGTCGGATCGTTATCGCTGGCGGCCACGCCGGAGTCCAAGTTCAGCCTCTTCACCGCGGGTCTGATGCTCTTGTTTTGCAATGTCAACTTCGCCATGCCCGACGTCATGATCGACGCGACCGTGGCCGAGCGCGCAAAGGTGGCGCCGGAGCGCGCGGCCGACTTGCAGGCGCTTTGCTGGGGCTCACTCGGTGCCTTCGGCATCCCGATCGCACTCGTCTCGGGCAACCTGCTCGAATCGGGGGGCGCGCGCCTCCTCTTCGCCCTCGCGATCTTCACGTCGTCTGCTACTGCGCTGCCACCGCTCCTCGGATGGCTGGGCGAGAAACCGAAGCCGAGTGGCTGTGCCGCGTCGCGCCAGCTGTGCCGCGACCTCGCGAGCACGCTGCCCAAGCGGAGCGTGCTCATGGCGGCCACCCTCGTCGGCTGTTACTCTTTGAGCCTCGGGCTCCTTCAGCTTTTTGTCGCGGACACGTACCCCGACGAGGTGGCTTTCGCCACGATGATGGGCAATTTCGTGCTGTGTGTGGCTCTGTATCTCATCATGCGCCGCGTGGATGTCGTGCTCGCGCGCGCAGTCATCTTCCCCTTCTTGCAAGGCGCTCTCACGCCGCGCAGCGACATCATCTTTGATTGGAGTCATTCGCCCTCGCGCACCTCATCCGACCAGCGCTGTTGGTCGGCGGCTCAGTGTGCGGCGAACGTGGCCGCTGCCGCGAACGCTACCTTCTCGAACGCGTCGACGATGATGGACGATGGGAGCGAGCTGCCGTGCGGTTGGGCGCGTTTGCGCGGCAACCCGTGCCTCTCGCCGGTGGTGATGGCGTACATTGGCGTGGCGGGGAACGTGGCGCTTGTGCTCGGTACGGCGGCGTACACGTCGTGCTTCCAGACATGGCGCTTCCGATCGATCATCGCTCTCACGCAGCTGCTAGCGGTCTTCGCCAGCTTGACCGACTGGGTGTGGGCCTTGCGCATCAATCTGCGGCTCGGTCTGCCCGACGTCATGTTCGCCTTCGGCGAGGAGGTCTTCATCGACGCGGTCGACGCTCTCAGCAACCAGCCCTTTTTCATCTTTGCCGCCAAGCTGTGCCCTAACGGCGTTGAGGCCAGCATGTTCGCCCTCTTCATGGGCCTTTCCAACTTCGGATCGGATGCGGGCCAGTACCTCGGCGCGAGCCTTCTCAAGTCCTTCGGCAACCCGGTCGAGCCCGAATTTGAGGGCATGGTGCCGTATCTGATGTGCAAGTCGCTCATGCGCGCGCTGCCCATCCTCTTGATCCCCTTCCTTGTGCCCCGTGGCACACCCGCCGACTCGGCCGCCGCCATGGGCGCCGTCAACATCGTCGCCGTCGTCGTCGGCGGCCCGGGCGCCAAACAGGACGCTGGCTTGCTGCGCGGCGCCGAGGTGCGCAGCGACAGCTCGATGCCTGCTGAGATCGCCTCGGTGAACGACACCGACGCGTACGATGGGGTCGCTGGCGAGGTTGAGCTCGGCACCACGAAGCCAGGGCGATCTTGGGGCGATCTGGCGAGTTGAACTTTGCGTACCCACCGCCATCCCCTTCTCTCCACACCGTAGTACTGTTCTGTATGTGTGTCTGCGATGGGGGACCCATGGGGGGACCTCTTAGGACCTCAGATGCTGGATGCTCGTGCCTTCACAGCGCACACATACGGGGACCTCAGAGCCCAAGCAGTAAGTAGTAAGTAAGTAAGAAAAACACGCCTATCGGCAGCGTACACGTGGCGAGAGGGATATCCCCAGGCTATTACAAAGGGTGTACAGTGGTATTGGTCAACAGCCAAGTGCCGAAGGACGGCTGTAATATCTAATAACACTGACGGAAAGCCATCCGAGGGGCCGGGCCGGGGGGCTTCTTACATCTGACATCAGTCAACGCTCGACCTCGAGGAACTTCTGAGGTCGACGCTCGACCTCCTAGCCCAAGCCTTGGGCTTGGCGTCAGCGCTCACCGGCCATGGGCATTGGCAAGTGGCGAGCCCGAACCCGTGGCCGAGCGAGCGTCTGTGGGCGCAGTTGCGACAGCGAGTTGGCGCACTTTACGTTATGGCGCACTGGGTCTGCGGAGATTTCAGGATTTTGTGTGACCCATCACGCTCTCCAACCCCCATGATCCAACGCACATCCTCGAGCCCGAGCTGAGCGCTCCGCCCATCATTCCCACCTCACTCCTACCGTGTACTGAAAGGTCCCTTGCATGTTGCATCCCTAACTCCAGCGCGCTCTCCGTAACGAGAAAACCCTTTACACAGACGCCTGCGCACCCGTCACAACCACAAGGCGCACTACGTAAAACACAGCCCCCCCTCCTCCCTGCCTTACCAGGCGACGCGCGCGGCCGGCGCCCGTGCAGTGTCGGCGGATGACGCTCTGCCCCGAGACAGTCTCTTACCTGCACTACCCTTACCTGCCCGAGCAGTGCCGGCGGTGCACTCCCAAGCCCGAGGCAGTCTCAAAGGAGCGACCGCATGCATCGCAAGGGAACTGTCCAAAAGCGTCCAGCCGAACGGGTCCGGTCGCGCCCGCACGAAAACGCGAGGCACAAGCGGCGCAGAGCGTGCGCGCACCGGCTGGCCCGGGTCCCTTGCCACTGGTCTCATGGGCCTGGCACTCGCACCAATTGCAACGCCACGCGCCGCCATCGCAGTCGCGCGAGTGCACGCCGAGCGCGCGGAACGTTTCGAAAGAACGTTCGCACCGCTCGCATGGGTAGCGGCCGTCGGTGTCCGTCGGGGGCGGGCCCGTGTGGCCAGAGCGCCAGCGAGCCGAGCAGGTCGAGCACAGCATCTTGCCCCCGTCGGGACCCGGGCCCTTGCCCGTCGTCTCTTCCGCATTGCACTCGCACCACGCACAGCGCCACGCCCCGCCGTCGCAAAAGCGTGCATGCATGCCGAGCGCGCGGAACGTCTCAAAAGAACGTTCGCACCGCTCGCATGGGTAGCGGCCGTCGGTATCCGTTGGGGGCGGGCCCGTGTGGCCAGAGCGCCAGCGAGCCGAGCAGGTCGAGCACAGCATCTTGCCCCCGTCGGGACCCGGGCCCTTGCCCGTCGTCTCTTCCGCATTGCACTCGCACCACGCACAGCGCCACGCCCCGCCGTCGCAAAAGCGTGCATGCATGCCGAGCGCGCGGAACGTCTCAAAAGAACGTTCGCACCGCTCGCATGGGTAGCGGCCGTCGGTATCCGTTGGGGGCGGGCCCGTGTGGCCAGAGCGCCAGCGAGCCGAGCAGGTCGAGCACAGCATCTTGCCCCCGTCGGGACCCGGGCCCTTGCCCGTCGTCTCTTCCGCATTGCACTTACACCACGCACAGCGCCACGCCCCGCCGTCGCAAAAGCGCCGGTGGCCACCGAGGCCCGGGATGTTGTCAAAAGTCTTGCCGCAACTACCATATCGGGCGATCGGAGGGCATCAGATGGCAATCAATTGTAATCAGCAGTCCATTGCTAGAGCCACCGAGGCCCGGGATGTTGTCAAACGGGCTCGGCGCACCTTTCGCACACGTACAGCCCGTGCTCGTTCTTAGGGGGCGGCCCTGTGTGCCCAGAGCGGAAACGAGAGGCGCAGGCCGAGCACAGAGTACGAGGACCATCAGGACCTGAGACAAGCCCGAGGGCAAGAGCTCAGACGCACTCAGAGAGGCAATCGATGATCCTCAGAGGCCATCTGCATGCATTCACACCTGGGTTCTTGCCACTGGTCTCATGGGCCTGGCACTCGCACCAATTGCAACGCCACGCGCCGCCATCGCAGTCGCGCGAGTGCACGCCGAGCGCGCGGAACGTTTCGAAAGAACGTTCGCACCGCTCGCATGGGTAGCGGCCGTCGGTGTCCGTCGGGGGCGGGCCCGTGTGGCCAGAGCGCCAGCGAGCCGAGCAGGTCGAGCACAGCATCTTGCCCCCGTCGGGACCCGGGCCCTTGCCCGTCGTCTCTTCCGCATTGCACTCGCACCACGCACAGCGCCACGCCCCGCCGTCGCAAAAGCGCCGGTGGGGTCCGAGGGCGTTCATTGTGGGAAAGCCCCGCCCACACGTGGCACACAGGAACTCGCCCTTGTCGTTCTGTTCGGGCATGCCGTCGGCGCCGTGCCGCCATCGCTGGTTGCATGCGCTGCACAGCGTCTTGATCCCATTCGGACCGGTCGCTCTGTGATTCGTCTCCTCCTCTGAACAGTTACACCACTCGCACGCCCATGCCACCGCGCGACCCTCGCAGAAGCGAGCGTGCGCAAAGAGGCCGATGCGCGCCTCGTACGCCGCACCGCATACGCGACAGCGCCACGCGCCGTCCGCCGACGGGCGCGCGTCCGCGTCGACGGGCACGATCTCGGGCGGCCCGCCGCTGCGCCGGCCTCGCTTGGGCGTGAGCGACGGAGGCAGCAGCCACCGTTTGAGCGCGCGTGGCGCGCCGTCGTCGGGATGCGCGGCGGCGGCGGCCGCGGCGGCCGCGGCGACCGCATCGCCACTAAAGCCCGCGATGGCGCCCCTGCCGCCGCCGCCGACGCCGTAATCGTCGTCCTCGATGCCGTCGATGTGAAGCCCGAGCCCGGCCGTCGAGGCGCCGTAGTGGGCCCCATCTTCCAGCAGCAACACGTCGTCCAGCTCCTCGACCTCCGGCCCATCGTCGTCCACCTCCTCCACCTCGTCATCCTCATCCCCTCCTGGTTTACATTGGTCCATGTAGTCCTTTGGACCGTCTAGCTTTGGTTGAGCCGCCGCCTCCATCATCGCGTGCTGGGCCGCGCCGGCTTCGCATGCAAGCGCGAACCGAGCGGCATGCTCATTCTGCCACGGCTCAGCGCCCCGAACGACTCCCACCGATGATCGTTCCAGCCTGAGCTGCCATTCGTCCTTGTACGACGGGGGGTTGGGTTCCTTGAGCTTCTTGTTCATGGACTGCAGCCACTTGGCGGCTTCTCTCTTGCGCGCTTCGACATCTTCGACTTCAGAGAAGATCAAGGCCGCAAATTCTCTCGTGAAGCCCTTGCCAGAGTCGGTCAGCTGCACGCCTTTCTCCATACGAAGGAATTCGTGTTGCTCAACGCGTACCTGAATGCCATTGAGCTCATACGTCCAGGCCGCCTTCAGGTTGGCAAGTTCGATCACGTCGTCGATATTCATGAGCCGTCCTTCCACCACGGCTTCTTCGTCACACAGCGGCGAAGGGGCCACGGCACCCTTCGTGGCGCAGAGGGGTGTGAATGTGAATGTGTGTATGTCAGAGTCCAGCGGCGCTTGGCTTTACTTGACTTGACTTCGAACGGACATGTTGTGAATTCATACCCATCGGACCCGTGTTCGTGAGCAAACCTCGAACAGTGAATGCCCCGGCTGATGATGAGAACCTCGTGGCTCATTACGTTGGGGGCAATGGCTGCGATCGCAGCAGTTGTGGCGAGCCAGCGCCGGCGCACTCGCATTGCGCTCTCCGATGCCAGGCGAAAGCTTTCCAAGCGGCTTGTCGAGGTCGCTCCGGCGTTTTTTCTCGCCGCAGTCGAGCTGTCTCCGCCGGCGCCGGCAATCGAGGGTGGGCCGGGGGCCGTCGATGGGCTCGAAGATTTTCTGAGGGCGGCAAAGTGCGAGGCTTGGCTCGTGAGGGCGGCCACCTGGTGCATAGAAAACGGCGCTGAGACTCTAGACGAGTTGCTGCAGTGTCAGCCATGTACGCGTGCGATGTTCATAGAGGCTCTCAACCTTCCCATCGTCAAGCGTGAGCAACTGGAGCGGCAGTTGGCGGAGCGACTCCGGGAACAGTCCTCATCTGCCGATGACCACTCGACGATACTCAAGTCTGCGGCCGAGAACACGCCAGCCGCGGAAGCAGCCTCAATGATCACCAACAAGTTCCTGCCCGACCTGCCTACGTTTGTCTTCGGCGATCGCACTCTCTATGAGGACGGCATCCTCGCGCGCGTCGGCAATCTGTCACGAAGCGTGCAGCACGAGTTTGAGGAGAATGAGCGCGGCATCTGGCTGCCCGAGCTACGCTACGTGACAGAGCAGCCAGCTAGAGAGGCATACCCATCGACAAAAGGAGTGGCGCCGAGCGACGCCCTCGTGCCAAGCTTCACTCGCGACCTCGGCCGTACCGGATGGGTGCTCTCCAAGTTCCACGAGGCGCAGCCTACGGAGGGCAACGGCCCCGGCCAGATCCCCGAGCGTCTCTCCCTCGCCGAGACGGCCGTACTACGCACCTACACGGGCCCGTGGTTTCAGGCGATCAACTTCTACCTGCGCTACCTGCCCGAGGTACGCTGCTGTGACGCATCGCCGTACTATGAGCACTACGACCCTCGCCGCTGCTTCCTCGCTAAGCCCGGTCACGAGGACGTCTGCCACGCATGCGGCAAGCCCAAGAGCAAGCACTTCAACCAGACGCTCGATTCATGGGCCACAAGTGCAGCGCTACTTGTGGGTGGCATCCTCAAGCTTCGCTTCGCCTCGACCCCTATGGCAGTCTATCGCGGCGTCAAGGAGCAGTTCATCCGTCTGCCAGAGTCGTTTGTCGCGCCGCCCAGAGGCGCGTTCGGATCCGGCGTCGAGCCTGCGCCCATGAGCACCACCGAAGCCAAGGAGGTGGCGCAGAGCTATGCCGGGGATGACGTTGGATCTCTCTTTCAGATCGAGTTTGATGCGGCGAATCTCGGAGCGCAGCTCGGCTTCCTTTCGCAGTACCCAAAGGAAGAGGAGCTCGTCTTCCCTCCGGGCACCATGCTCACCTGCATGGCGGTCGAGCCGCTCGAGGGCCAAGCATCCAAGCGCCTCCTTCGCATCAACTGCTCGATCAACCCCGACAGGCAAGTCAAGGACGCCATCGCACCATTGATCACGCACCACCACACGCCTGGTCTGCAGGGTGGGCTGCTGAGAATGTACATGCTCGTGGTATTTCAGGCGCCGCCTGTGCTTTTCAGCCACTTCCGTTCCCATCTCAGCTTGTTGCAGCAGCTTGCAAGTACGGAGCACGCCCTTGCCGACCATTGCGCTCAGTGGCCAGCCAAAGGGAAGGCGCCAATCTGCTTGAGAGACGCCGATCCTTCCGCCGTGCGCCTCTCGCTGGTTCGCAGCCAGACGCACTGCCTCGTATGGCTCGGCCGGGGCTACGAAGTGGTGCCTTCCACGTGTTCAGGCTTGCTGACGATCATGACCTTGGCTGCGGAGATCAGTAAGCTTCCGAAGGTCTGTCGACCTCGGGTGGCTCTTGTGGCCTTGCAGCACGGGGCGGAGCGCGCCGCAAAGCATCTGAGTTCCCATGGCATCGGCTGTGTCTTCTGGGTGCGCACCACAAGTGAACCACCTCGGGAGCACGAGTTACTGTCCATGGTCGTCGACCCAATCCTCGAATATGTTTGCCAAGGCGTTCTTGGCGAGCAGCTCATGAGATGCTTCGGCGAGGCGCGTACGAAGCTGTCGAGCCACATCACAGATGGCGGCTGCGTTGGCTTGCCGACCAGCGTCGATTGGCCGAAAAGTACAGCGAGCACTTCATCGTCGTGGATTCAGAGTGAGACGCCGGCGTTGCGTCCCTCCAACCTCGTCGACGAATCGACACACGAGTTGTGCGAATCACTGTCGTCGCTGCAGCTGCTCGCGTGCGACGTGCCAAAGGTCGAGGAGCTCCGGAAGATGCTCGTCATGCGCAGAGAACGAGGCGTCGCTGTGTGGGGCCGGAGCGGAGCCGCTACGGACGAGAGCTTGGCGCATCGCTGCCGGACCGTCGCTCTCGAGGCAACTATGTCACTACTGATCGGGACCACCTTTGAGCTGGTCTGGCGCATCTCGGACGAGCAGAGCCTCAACGAAGGCATGCGGCGGATTAAGGCCGCTGGCCCGCGCGCCGCAGTGCTCGTGTGGATCGATCTAGTCGAGTCGTCGCCGCTCGTGCAGCTGTCGACCTTACTCAAGCCCATTATTGCACGAGCGCCCTGCACGGTTTTACTCTCGTGCATAGGAACACACGCGCAGCACATGCAGGCTCTTGACGAGGAGCTGGGCTTAGGAGTGAGCAGCTCAATTGATGAAGATGGATATGTATCTGAGTTCCACCACTGAAGAGCATGGTGTGCTGTGCTGCACAGGAGATGCTGCATATTGGGCAGGCGGCCGAGATGGAGTCCGATGCATCCACGCACCATGACGAGTTGCGCTTCACCCTGCATGCACCCGGAGGCCAAGCCGTGGATCCCATGAGCGTCGTTGAGCCAGCAGCGCTTCAGGCAGCCATCGAAGCTGCGCTCGGTGGGCAGCATCCTCTCGCAACAATGTATGTGAATGATGAGCAGGCAATACTCGCGCGCATCCCGGTGACTGATGTAGCCTTTCTTCATGGACTGCGCGACAAGGTGCTTGAGGGTAGATTTGCTGTCGAGCTCACCGACAGGCTCCGCAGGCTGCCAAGCTCAGTCAGCCTGGACGTCAAGGTCGACCTCAGCGCATTTGCAGAGCGCTACGAGAGCAGCGTGCTTCATCTCGATAAGCTTACGAAGCACCAGCAGCTGAAGCTGCTCGAGTGCAAAGGCCACCAGAGCGTTCGTGTCGAGGCACCAGCTGGCGGCGGTAAGACGTTCATTGCCCTGCACGAAATGCTGGGCGTACTCCAATTGGACTCAGCTGAGGAGAGCGAGAAGGCCGCGGTCCTCTTTGTCGCCCCGCACGAGGCCCTCGCCGTTTTTGTTGCATCCTGGATTGGAACACGCCTCGGCAAGTATACGAGAGATGAGATGCTTCGCCGACTGTGGGTGCTTTTCCTGCCCTTTGATCAAGGCTTGAAGCAGGCCAGCCTGTCTGACGAAGGAAAGATCTCCTTCGAGCAGCCATCTGCAGACGAGAAGCCCAAGGAATTCAGAATGGTCGTCGTTGATGAGGGGCATCACATTTATAACAATGCCGCCCTGCGCGAAACGGTCGAGTCGCACGTGGCACCATCGACACGACGCATCGTCCTAGCTGATGTGTCGCAGTCGCTCGGCCAGGACATTGCGTACCCACCCGCGCACCGCGTGGAGCTCACCGAAGTTGTGCGATGCTCGAAGCGCATCGTACAGGCCGCGTCCGTCGTTCAGATCGGAGGCGAGCGGAAGCTGCACACGCAGTGCCATCACAGGTCAGACGGGCCACCAGTCAAGTCGTTCTTGTTCGAGCTTGCGGCTAGCAGCAGCTCTGTGGAACGATTCCGCGCATACGCGGAGCGCGTGATGGCGGCGCTCGAGCACATCGCAAACCTCTTTCCAAGGCTCGAGCTCACGAACCGCGTCGCCATCCTCGTCCCTGACGCTCCCTTTCTCGATGGTCTCAAGCCCCAACTGATGGCAGAATTCCAGGCGCGAGGCAGGCGGTCCGATCAGACGCCAGGGCAGCAGTACATTCTGATCGAGGCGAGAGGAGCTGCGGCCGCCCTGCGCTGGCGAGGGCGGAGTAGCGGTGGTGAGGCACTCGTACTCGACACGATCGGCAACTTTGATGGGCTCGAACGGCTGATTGTGATCGCAGTCGGCCTCGACGCACCACTCGACCAGGAGTCGGACGATGCTTTCTTGGAGACGCGCTCGCGGCTCTACCGCGCCTTGACGCGGGCGCACATGCTAGCAATGGTCGTCAACGAGGCTGTCCGAGGCGGCTGGCTCGAGTGGCTCAACCTCATCAAGCTTAAAGAGGGCAAGTTTGATCGTGAGGCGGAGCTCGCGCGCATGAAGGCGGACGCTGCAGAAGCAGAAGTGAAACGGCGTTTGGAAGCGATTGACAAGGCACTTGAGGCAGCCATGGAGCGGCGTGCGCGTGCCGTGCCCGCGGCGGATACCGCCGCGCGCGAACACAGTGTTGCACCTGGCACGTTGACTGAGGAGGAGCATGCGTATGTTCGGTCGCTCATCGACAGGGCGGTGACAACTGGCGGCCAGTCCCTCGAGGCTGCGGCCGACGCGCAGCTAGACAGCTGGTGCACGCTGAAGGACGCTCTGGAACGTGCGTTGCGGATGCAGCAGGCCATGACGCCCTCATCCGCTGAGACGTCGGAGCTCCTCCTTCGGGTTGCGAAGCAGGTGTCGAGGGCGCCGACGGCCAGTCTAGATGCCGTGGTCCAGGAGGCCATCCGAGAATTGCAAACGCAAGCCTCAACGCGGCAGCGCGAATTTCAAATGAAAGCCTCAAGGCGGCAGCGCGATATTTGCATCGCTCAGCTGTGCGACGCGGACGAGGGTCTCCATACAAATGAGAAGAGGATGGTTGAACGACGCGCAAAGAGGGGCGGGGATGGTGCTGAGGTGGCTGTGCAGAGTGCCATTCGAGAGCTGCGGCAGGACGAGGCGCTGATCGCTGAGTCAGTTGCACGTTTGACGGGGCTCAGCGATCAAGCGGCGCAGCAGCTTCAGCAAGAGGCGCTCGGGTCTGTCTACGAGGGAGGTGAGGAGATTCCCGCTGCGGTCGACAGACTGTTCCAGGAGGTGCAAGCCAGGGCTGCTGTGCAGGAGGCAGCGGTGCAGAACATGAGCGGCGAGGAACGCTCTCTTCTGACCAAGGCGGTGCAGGTGGCCATTGGACGTGGAGAAGACTCGACGATGGCCACAGCACGGGAGGTGGCCCGCCACCAGCAGGTGCGAACCGAGGTGCAGGGTGCGCTTCGTGCCAAGGCGTCGCTTCTCGGGCCCAAGTTTGACGCACGCAGCCTGGAAGGTCGAGTGTTCATGGCCGTCCTACGGGGCAGCCCGGTTGCAGAGGAAGTCGCCAAACACGTCAAGGAATTCCAAGAGGGCCTCATCACCGAGCAGACGGTCTGGGATACGGGTGCAAACAGCACCTCACAACCGGACACGTTGAAGTTCAACCCGCTTCAGCAAGAGCGTACCTCCCTTGTCGGCGGCGAAGGCATTGGGGACGGGGGCGGCGATGGAGGTCTCACGCCTCCGTGGACCGAACCGATGGGCGCCTTTATCGGGGAGGGCGGTGGACCGGTCACCATTTCTTTGCTTCACACAGAGAGTGGTATAGCAAGCGATGCCGTTCAAGGCAGCTCACAGGGCAGCTCAAGCACGGCTCCTGCCTTACCGCGATTGCCATCTTCGCCACGCGAGGTGATCACGCTTTGCCTCGATGGTGACGTCGTCTCTTTTGACGACTCGCGCGAGGATCAATTGTTGCGCAAATTGGTAGTGCTGTTGCGTCAAGAGGTCTGCAGCGGACCTTGCAGCATCCGCATCGAAAGGCCCGCGTTATCTTCCAAGATGAAGGCAAAGATTGGAACAAAACGGTGCTGCATCCGTGTCGAAGTCGATGAATATCAGCCTCCGCATCACAGCACAGCTTCCTACAGCAGTGACGCTTCTGAGCCGAGCGACAGTCGAAGCGACACATCCGTCGAGGACGACAGAGAGGACAAAGTGAAGGATCTAACAAAGTCAAGCATCTGGCCTTCTGATGTCGGTGTTGGGGACATTGATGTAGTCTTCAGGCGCTTTAGCTCAGTCCTGCTCGTCTTGCTCGTGCATCCCGTTGTGGCGCACGTCCTGTTCCAGCTCGCAAAGCAGCGCGATGAGACGTTGCGGCAGGAGAGAGTGAGGTGCTGCAAGCTTGGAGATTGCGTCACGCGACTCGACGACCGTGCGGACATTGAAGACTGCGTGCGCAAGACGTGTGACACGGAGAGAGAAGCGATCAGTAAGATGCCCGAGTACCAGATGGAGAAACAACTTAAACCCGGAACAGCGGCTATGGGTACGGCCACAAAGGCGATGGGTACGGTCCCGGCTAAGTCGACCGAGTTGGCGGATGCGGCCACGATCACGAGCTCCCAGGCTGATCGCGCGGCAATGCACCCAAAGTCGGCGGTCGCGGCAGCCATGGAGGGCCTCCGAGGCGCTTGGTCGGCAATCACCGAGATGAAAATGCACTTTCCCCAGCGAGAATATTTAGACCGACCGGTGACCGTGGCCGCGTTTGCGCCTACCGATCCCGAGGCGCCGCGCATTCTCCGTTTCGTCTTGTGCCCGGCGCATGAGGGCCCTCTCCCTGACAACTTGTATATGGGTTTCTGCAAGGTCGGCGAAGACAACGAGGTCACCGTTGTTCGTGGCAAGGCAGTCAGGATCACTGTAGAGGATCATCCAGAGCTTGGCGTCACGTTTGCTCCATGGTGCAACACGCGCCAGTCCGAGATGATCCCATGCGTGGTCTTGCTGGAGCCGAGCTCATCGCATTCTTCGCTGCTCATGGCGGTCATCAGTCAGCCAGGGGTCGTGTCGGACCAACGCCAGTTCCCGTTGATGCTGCCCACTGCCGCCGCTGCTGTACCGGAGGCCAGTCGAGCTTCTTCTGCTTCTTCTTCTGCCCAGTCGAACTACCCGGTTTCAGCTCCCCCAATTCTCTTCTCCAGGCGAGATTATCCTGCCCACACCGCACAAATTTTAATGCTCCCGGATACGTGGGATGCAGAGGCCGGTGCTGACGTGGAGCGGCCACGGCTTGTGGAGGTGCCCTCGCTTGTGGGCGCGGCGCCCAATCCTGAGTTTGAGCATGTGGCGAGCTTGCTGGCCAAGGGCTTGCCTGGTGCGAGCATCCTTGGGCTGAAGCGCGTGCAGAACGCGCGACTCTGGCGCAAGTATAATGTGGAGTGTCACGAGATCGCGCTGAAGAATGGCGGTCAGAGCAACGAGCGCGAGTTGTGGCACAGCACCGGCAACACGCCTGCTGACGTTGTGTGCATGAGCGAGCACGGGTTTGATCCGACATACTCGATCGGATCCGTGCTCCGTGCTGGTACGGACGGCAATAAGTATGGCATTGGGGAATACTTTTACGAGCACGCGCTTTACTCTGACGTGATGAGGCCCACTGTGGCACAAGAGGGTGGAAAGGAGATCGTCCTAGCGAAGGTCGTGTTGGGCAACCTCAAGGACTATGGAACTGAACTCGCACCAGATTTGCTGCGCGAGCCCAGAGACGAGCGCACCGGAATAGCATACGATTCGTGGTCGGGCACTGAGAATGATCTCCGCGGCGTGACGGAGATTGAAGCTGTCCGTTTGTCAGGCTCGCCATCTGCAAAGAAGAGGGCGCAACTTCTTGTCGACGAGGGCCACAAGTACGGCAGGCAATACATCGTGTGCCGCTATCAAAAGGCGTACCCTGCTTACGTGGTTCGATATGAGGTTCTGTTGGATGCGTTTGAACGAGGGCTTCACACCCAGTTGGAGGACATGGCGCTGTTGATAGACCAATTGTTCGCTTTAGTTGACCTTGACCGCGACGGCACTATCGAGGCCGCGGAGCTAAAGGGCGCCCTGGAAACCAACTCTTCGGTGCGTGGCATATTGACGGCTTTAGCTGGAGCTGGCAAGGAATCCAATCGGTTGCTGGAATTTTTGGAGCGCGACGGCCCTTTCAATAAGCTCAAGGTCCTGGACTTTTTCGAGCTCGGGGTTGTTGAGTCAACTGCAACCGCCAGACATCACGCCATCCCCCGGTCCGCACCCCCGAGACTGGGTCTTCCACTCCGTAAAGAGGATGTACTTTAATACTTCTTCCATCGGTCAGGTTAATGTAAAGCTTATTATCCTCGACGAACCAGTTTGCAGTTAGAAACGTGCTCCTTAGTTTCTTCACGCAGCGATCGCGCAAGCAAGGTGAGCACGTGGACGTGCGCTCGGCACGAGCGAGCGACCGCCAGTTTAGCATGAGCATGAGCACTAGCATCATGAGCAACCATGATCACAATGTCAGAGAGAAAGTGAGGTTAGCACCACTGACGAAAAACCCGAATGGAGCCTGTCCCGGCCCATGCTGGCTCGTCCCGGACCGTCCTGGCACGAATTTGGCGGTTGATCAGCTGCTCCAGCCGCGAACATAGTGCACCGCATCCAGTAGGGTAATACACAGTCAGAGTCGCGGCTTGCGCCCCACGTGCATCGCCTCCGGGGGATGAAAAGGAATCAAAATCGCAGGAAGTCAGACGCCACACTGGTGTAATCTTCACCCGTGTTCATGCCAGATTTCTCTACGAAGTTGTGGCGCCAGCTCTAGGCATCCCCGTGACGTGCTCACAGCCGTCTTCGGTGCTACCGTTTCCGTCCTCGAGGACACGCAGGCACACTCTCTCTCGTCGGTTCCGTTCGGTCGAAACTGACAACAGGGTTGGGTTGGGGTTAGGGTCAGGCGTGGCGGATTGTGTGCGCAGGACGGGGAAGCAATGTCAGGCGTGGCGGATTGTGTGCGCAGGACGGGGACAAGCGTCCTGTACCGTTCACTAAGCGCGAAGGGATGGGTGCCATGGTCGAAGCGTAGGATGTAGTGTTGCACGCGGCCGATTCGGTAAAGGGGCTCTTACTAACGTCTAACCTTTCGTATAAAGACCTATAGTAAGAGAATGTCTTAGATACTACATGTACTTTTAGTTGCAGACTTTTACTGAACATCGAGCTGTTATGCCACTACATCGATCGTGAACTGCACACTGCAGGGCATTGGACACGGAACTCTTAGATCAATCCATCGTGGCGGCACCGTTGTCGGTGGCGGCGGGGGCAGTGGCGGTGGTTGCGAAGGCGTTGGCGGTGTTGCCTGTGGCGGTGGCGGTGGCGATCATGGAAGTGGCCTTGCCAATAGCGGTGGCGATGGCGGTGATGGGGAGGGCGATGGCGGCAAGGCCGGTGGCGGTGGTTGCGGTGGCAGTGGCTCTGAGGGCGTTGGCGGTGGTTGGGGTGGCGGTGGCGGCGAGGGCGGTGGCGGTGGTTGCGATGGCGGTGGTTGCGATGGCGGTGGCGGCGAGGGCGGTGGCGGTGGCTCTGAGGGCGTTGGCGGTGGTTGGGGTGGCGGTGGCGGCGAGGGCGGTGG
>ENA-UOXK01000077-UOXK01000077.1-mixed-culture-metagenome-genome-assembly--contig:-NODE-77-length-63265-cov-36.579449_pt1 | contig 63265 bp, 49 predicted proteins | sample MGYA00238160_ERZ761638 | MGnify/ENA primary metagenome ERZ761638 (study PRJEB28912, sample SAMN08777098) | mixed culture metagenome | isolation source: Freshwater growth medium | place: USA...
ACTATTTTTCATGTTTATAAGGCCCTAACCCCACACCTGTTTGGGAACTGAATGAGACGTACGGCTGATCGGTATACGTTAATCACAGGAAAGCCTCTACCCCGGCGCCTCGGTCCGCTCCGCCCGGCCGCGCGCACGCGCACCCGGATACACGCGATATACAAACACGTACCCCGGCCGCCCGGCCCCGCCCGGGGAACACGTGGCCCACCTGGGGCGTCGGCCCGCGGGTGGCGCTCGAGGGTGGCGCACTGGCGCTGGCGGGTGCACCGGCCCCATGACCGGCCCAGTGCGCTGCCCCTGCCGGTACCCGAGCCGAGCTACCCGGACAGGTACATCATGTCTCGCCGGTGGCGGTGCTCACCGACAGTACACACGCCATACACTCCTGGCTCCCAGCCTTTCTGCACGGATCCACGCCTTTATCGGGTTGGCATAAAGCTTTAGATCTCTCCGGAAAAGGAGAGAGAGCACCACACACGTTCCGTCCTGAAGTGGTCAGTCGCAGCTTCCATAATTCAACCTTGGATTCAACGGCGGTGGTGGCGCTCCTGGAACTGTGCAGTGAAAAATCCAGCGTGGTACCAAGCCATCATCAAATTACTCATATCCGTTTCGTAGTCAGCCGTGCTTGCGGCAGCGGCCGTGCTCGCCGATGGACCTCTGCCGTTCATGCCTGTGGGCACGTGCATGAACGGCGGTGGCTGCACTGTGCTCCTCGATGTTGAGGCAGAATACGCACGCTGCTGCGGAGGCGGCGGCTGCGGTGGTGGCCACGACTGCTGGTGGTGCTGGTGCTGGTGCTGCTGGTGCTGGTGCTGCTGCTGGTGCTTCTGGTGCTGCTGCTGCTGCTGCTGCTCGTAATAGCGTGCCCATGCGAGCCGCCGAGCTTCTTCAGCTGCATCAGCCATGGCTTTTGGCATGGCTTCGGCTTCGGCCTCTGCCGCTGCTTGCGCCTCAGCCGCCGCCAGCTCCTCTGCAGAGAGGCCGTCCTGATCCTGGTCCTCCTCCCCATCGTCTTCCTCCTCCTCCTCCTCCTCCTCCTCTCCCTCCTCATCAAGGTTGTGAGCCAGGTTCTTGCTCGGGGTCGACCCTGCTGTTCGGCTGCAATGCTTTGTGCGCAGGACAGAGAGGAGCTCCGGCGTCGAACCGTGCACTTCCTGATACGTGGAGATGGCGCGGTCGTACGCCTCGATGAGCGCCGTGTCATCCCACGCCGCCTTGTCACTCAAATCGATCTCCGTGCCCGGCTCCATCGATCGACCCTCGGGCAAGAACAAGGGCAAGTCTCCTCCAGGGGAATCCAGGTGTGAATGTGATGAAAGTACTCATAAATACTCATAAAGAAACAGGCGTGCGCCAGGAGACTTTGACGCACTCAACCTCGCTTCTCGCTTTTATGTTATGTACATGTACCGTGCGGATATCATTCACACGCACACCTTCAGCATGTCTGCGCTCGTCGCAGTGGTTGTCCTGACCTTGAGTGTTGCCTCCAAAAACACCCTGCCTGCCTACAAGGCTCTTAGTGGATTCATCTGCGAGCACGGAGATACGATGCTGCACTTGGCTGTGTGTGCACACTGCTCGAGAACTGCCTTTCATTCGGTTCGGCTTGATGAGTGGGCAGCCATCCGCGAACGGCCGCCACCGAGCGGACGACGAGAGCGAATCTTCCGAGTGCGAAGGCGCGCGGCTAAAGTCACCGCACTCATTGGGGCTGGCTACACACCTCGCATCGTCTTCTTGGCCGGCTTGATGCTTCGCTCCCTGCAGGTGCGTCCGTCATGTGTTGGGGTCCTGGCCTCGGCTTCATTTTGGTGCACTCGCGGCCAGCCACTGTGACTCAGCTCCTGCTCCCTTGTCTCGGGCGCGACAGATGTGCACGCACTTGCGAAAGTTCTTCAACCCATCGCTCGGCTACGCAGCCGGTGCCACACTCGGTGCCATGTACTCGCAGCGGGAATGGATTCCGTGCATCCTGCTCGGTTGGGGAATCGGCGGGCCGGTGAGTCGAACAGCTCCCGGCTCTCACGATGACGTCCACATGAGTTCGCCTTCTCGGCTAGACGCACGACCGCCGACCCCGTGGAGACTCTCGCTGAAGCTCCCGGCTCTCGCCTGCGCATGCGTCGCCTCATTGCCTCCTCTCATCACGGTCTCTCACTGTTCTAACGGTCACGGACGTCGAATCTCTTCCTCGCAGTATTGGAGCTTGTGGAAAGTGCGACCGCCTGGCGTTGACGCTGTGCCATTCGCATTTCACTGACGGTGACGCCTGCCCGGCCGCTACCGGCGAAAACCTTCAAGTCGTCGGGCATGAGGCCAGGGATCGAGACGATCTTGGATGTGCATTGATTTATCTCTGTACGAGTGCCTGCTTCATCTACGTACATGTACCATGGTAGGGACAGCGCGGGGTTTATGTCACGTGTTGTAGCTGTAGGGCCGGGGTAACTGCTGACTGACTGGGCTCCGCTCAGCACGTCGCGTGAAATAGTAGGAGTTTTGCAGTGCATGGCCTTCGCCGCACCGGCTTCCTTTGCTACGTCAACGGCGGCGCAAGGAGCGCCTTCTCGGAGCTCGCACTGGGAACAAGCACGCATGGCCTTGTCGAGCTCGCAATCCTCGATGCCGGCGACGCGACGCGCGCTCGAAGCTCTGTCGATGCCTCCAAAGCCTCCTTCGCCAGAAAAGGAAAAGCCGCATCGCTCCTCAGCTAAGGTCAGCGCTCGAAGTAGCGACATGGAGGCAAAGATTGCAGCGCTCGAGGCGCAGGTTGCGCTGCTCCTCGCCGAGAGAGATGCTTCGAAAGCTGCCCTGGCGGACGCCCAGGAGGATTGTGCATCGCTGCGGCTAATGTATTCGGCACAGAAGGCAGAGGTCTTCGGAGTGCGCGAAGCACTCGATCGCGTGACCAAGGAGTTGAAGAACGACGCGCTGCTGCCTCTCGCACGGTTGCGCGAGGAGACCCAGCAGCTTCGGCACGAGGGCTTCGAGCTCAAGTCGCAAATGGGCGTCTTCGAGCGTGAGCTCAATGCCGTCTCCGCAGCAAAGCAGGAGCAGGTGCAGCACCGTCAAGATCTCGCGGTGCTGAAATCGCAGCTGGGATTCCTCATGGCGGCGGCCGACCGTGCCGATCTCGCCTCGTCAGAGCAGGTGCGCAGCTTCGGCGAGATGCGCAGCGATCTGGCAGGTTTGCAGCAGCGGCACGCGTCGCTCGCGGGTGGCAGCGCGTCCGAGCATCAGTCGCATCGGCAGACCCAGGCGGCGCTGCGCTCATCGATCGAGGCGAACGCGATGGCGCTCGAGGCCCTGCAGGGGGCCGTGGGCGGGCTGCAGGCGAGCGAGGGGACGGTGAGTGCGGCGACTGAGAAGCTCAAGAAGACGCTCAGACGGCAGGAGCAGCTACAGCAGCAGCAAAGTGAGACTAGCGAGGCTCGAAGCGCGGAGCTTCGAGGGTTGATCCAAGGGGTCGTCGAACAGATGCGGCCGCTGCATGACACTGCACGCCGTCACGCGGCCCAGATCGAGGAGCTCTCGTCAGGGATCAATGTGCTCGTCGAGCTGCTTAAGTACACGAATAATAGCCGCACACGCATCCTCAATGATACGCTCTCTGCCTTGTGACGAGCGTCGCGCACGGACGGCGTACCAGCATCATGCTCGCGTCTTCGGTCTTCGGAGCTCGTCCACATCTCGTGCTCGTCGTCGCCCACGATCGTCGCGGGCCGTAGCAGCGCTTTACGGGCTTGCGCGCTTTGTTGTGCCGCGAGAGCGCGGGACCGGGTGCGGTGACCGGGAGCGGGCGTTACCGAAACCGATTTTTCCGCGAGCGGCGTGCCGCGTGTCCAGTGGGAAACGGAAAGCGTGTGTGGGTTTGTCTGGCGATTCTACGGATTACCCACTACGCCTGCCCAGAAGCCTGGTGGGCCTGCCCAATCGCGCAAATGCAAACGCCTCTGACTCCCCGCCCGTCGCTTAGGTCCGGAACCTACGATCCACGCGCCGCACGGGCCTCGCCGCGGACAGACGTGCAAACAAGAGCATGCGGAGTCAAAGAACCGCAACCGGTGGACTCGCGGCGCCACGACGCCGACCGACCGGACCCACTCGACCCACGCCGACGACGGGCCAACAAGGATACAAAACGGAGACAAACGGAGACGGGAGAGCGACGAGAATGCGAGAAGCTCTCGAGACGAGGCGGACGAGTCGGCAGTCCGGGCGGCGTGTGGGCGTGTACGTGTACGACGCTCGATGAGCGGCGATCGTGACACGAACTCGTACACAACGCAGGAGCGGCGAGGCCTTCTTCGTCTGAAGAGGGTCAGCCCACCTCACCGGTGCCACTGGCGCTGCCCGTCTTACGCTGCCGCGCACGGGCCACGCGCGCGCGCCAATCGCCCGCAAGCGGCACAAAGTTGGCGTTGCGCTCGACGTCCTCGATGGAAAGCGCCTGCTCCCACTCGGTCAGCCGTTGGCGCTTCCGTCGCGCGAGCTCCTCGATCGATTCTGGGGCGTGCGCTGCGGCCTCGATCTCCTCCTCCAGCAGTACCTCGGCGCGCACCGCATTCCACTTGCTGACCATCGCTCCCTGCGAGAAGAGACGAACAAGGCCAGGGGTGGAGCGCCGTCATGAGCAGCCAGGGAAGCTCAACCCCTCTGAGCCAGGGGGGTGAGCAGCCAGGGAAGCTCAACCCCTCTGAGCGGGAGGCATGCGCGCAGGCGACACACACGCGAGCGCCAGGTGTGCTGGCCATTGAGACGGTGCACGGGGGCCCCAGGCGGCACGGGCGTAGGGTCGGTGGGTTGGCGTGGCAGCAGGGTCGGTGGGTTGGCGTGGCAGCAGGGTCGGTGGCTTGGCGTGGCAGCAGGGTCGGTGGCTTGGCGTGGCAGCAGGGTCGGTGGCTTGGCGTGGCAGCAGGGCCGATGGCCAACTGCAACTGCGCTCGTTGCGTCGAGAACCGTGGCGCGTGGACGTCGCTGATCATGGCGTTCGTGGCGTGATGGCGCGCGTCATTGGCGAGAGTCGACATGATGAGAGGAAGAGCAGCGGGAGCACAAGGCAAGGCCCGCAGCGGGCGGGCTGGGGGGCGCACCAACTTCTTTTGGTCGCCTGAAGAGGAAAAGCCACTCGACGTCGCTAGTCCGCGCTTGGCGCCGGCGCATGTCTCGTCCTCAACCAGATCGTGAGCGAGCAGGGCACCGGCAGCGCTTGCTGCCTCTGCGGCCAACTCGGACGCGCGCGACGCAAGCAGCGCTACGCGTTCAGGATGCATCGCTGACTTAGCACTTGATCGCGCGAGCCAGTCCATCTCAGCCTCGGACGCTAGTGAAGGCGATGGCAGCGGCGGCGGCGGAGGAGGAGGCGGCAACCCCGACTCATCCGCGGTCGGGTCGCGTCTCGGGTCCTCCCAGCTCGCCACGCCAGTTGCGGGCTCTGCGAAGTAGTACCTCGCACTTGCCGCGTCCCACGCACGAGTCCATCCCGGTGGCAAGCCCGCCCGCTCAAGCGCGCTTACGCCCTTGCCGGCCCGCTCCAGCTTGATGCGCATGTAGGCGGCGGGCAGCGCACCCGCTTGCCAGTCCTCGCGGCGCGTCTGCACTTCGTGCAGCAAGCGAAGAGCATCGATCAACTCCTCCTCCATGGCCGCGGTGGCCGTCGCGCTACCGTTGGCGCCGCCATCTCCACCACCGGGGGCGGGGGTGCCAGTGCCGGTGCCGCCGTACAAGACCGCATCCGCATCGCTCGCCGCGGCCACCGCGGCCCCATCACCATCGTCGGGCGCGGTGGAGGCAGCGGCTGAGGCAGCGGCTGAGGCAGCGGCGGAGGCGGCGGCGGAGGTGGCTGCGGAGGTGGCGGGCTGTCGAGGGAAGGGGACCAAGCGAGGCAGCCTGCCTTGGTCTCTCAGAGTGACGAGCTGATTCAATCTCGCCTCGATCTCCGCGAGGAGCTGATGCAGTTCCGCGCTGCTTCGCGAGTCGTCGCCACGTGTCTCTTCAGACGCGAACCCTGGCGGCGGCGCAAGCACCATGCAAGCGATGCGTGCGGCCGTCGCTGTCGTCGAAAAGGACGCCTCCGCCGGGGCAGCAAGCAGTGCCTCTGGCGCGATAGAGGCACTGGTGTCCGGCATGCCGCCCGCGGCCGCCAGGGCATCGGCCGCGGTGGCCGCGGCGGCCTCGGCAGCGGCGGCGACCTCGGCCGCTCTATGTAGCGCATCTTCCGCGGCATCGAGTCGCTCTTTGGCCACTGCCACAGCAGCTTCTCTGTCACCGCCCGTCACGTCAGCTTCACTCGTGGCTTCGACTAGCGCCGCTGCCGCCAGCTCCACTGCGCTCTGCGCCTGCGCCAGCTTTTGCGCGGTGCGCTTGCAGCGCCATTGTGCCGTCGCGGCGGCGGTCGCAAGGTCGGAAGCTGCCTGCTCCACCGCGCCCATAGCAGGAGCCGTCTCAGTTGTCGGCGGCGCCGTCTCCACCGTGGACGCGGTCTTCTCCATAGCCGCGGGCTCCTGAGCGCTCACTGAGTGGTCTGACGGAGCAGCTGGCGCTGAGCAGGCGCCGGGGGCAACGGTTGCCGCCATCACCTCGGCCGTGCCAAGGGTACAAGCACCTGGCTCGGAGAGGAGCTGATCAACGACATACAAGCTCTCCGGTGGAGTCCAACGAACTTCATTGTTCGCTGGATTCCAAAAGTAATATGCATTCGATCCCGGATCGAGGATGCGCTGCCACATGGATGGCACGGCGGACGTCGCCTCGGCAGATTGCGTGGAGTGGCTGATGGCCATACGCTCTCCCTTTTCGTCGTCATCATCGTACCCAATCAGCCCAAGCAAGGGATTGACTGCGGCACCGGCATCGCCAGGCGGTGCTGTAACACTCGCTGCTGGCGGGTCCGCTGCGGCTGCAGCGTTGGAGGCGTTGAGCGGCGTGCTTAGATCGAGGACAGGGCGACGGCCGCCACCGCCCGTCCAGCGTTTGCCCATCTTGTTCGCGTCGCTGAGCTGGGCAGAGGGCGCAACAAAATCACAGATTGAGTCTGGTGCGGGCGAGGAGTATTGCCTTTTCGTTTTCCCGCAGGGGGGGGGCTGCCGCGAGCTAGCCTGGGAGGCGGGGAGGCGCCCCTTCACCCCTTGATGAGTGACGTAATTACAGAGATCCCGCGCGTCGGCAGAGAGAGAAGCGTCAGAATGTACGGGCGCCGCTTTCCCCAACTCCGGCGGCATGAAGGAGGACCTCGAGGCTCCCATCCTCCTAACAGACTCGGACGTCACGCTTGTGGCGACGTCTGAGCTGGCCCAGAGCGTCGGGACTGTCACCGCCGTTCCCAGCTCGTCAGACGAGGCGAGCGAGCTCTCCACGGTGCAAGCTCAGGAAGTGATCCATGCCATCGCCCGGCTGAGGGACAGCGCAGTAAGCGGCGCGATTACGGTGCACGGCTGGGACATCACGCTCAAGGCCCGCCCGGTACCAGCAGCAACTCAAGACGGAAAGCGGAACTTGGCGCAGCAGTTCGATTTGTCCATACGTGCGCCAAACGGCCAGCGCTTCCGCGCCTTTCAAGCAGTGCAAAATTACCTCGGCGTCGTGTACAGTGATGTCAAAGGGCGTCGGAGGAAGCCTCATACAATCCAGGAACACGCCGCCACCAGCGCCTCCGGCAGCAGCGCCGGGCAGCCGCTGCCGGCCTGCGGCCTCGACGGTGACGACGCCGTGTTCGACGCCGCTGCGGCCGTGTTGAGCAAGTCGCCCGTGCATCCGCCGCCGATCGCGTACGATCGGCCGAAGGCACGCGCATCGGCCGCGCCTGTCTTCATCGTCGCCCGGCTGCTTGATCGCCGCTTCCGCGGCAGCGGCCGCGCGCGCAGGGAGCAGTTTCTCGTGCGCTGGAAGGGCTACGGTCCAGCGGACGATACATGGGAGGACGCGTCGAACATCATCGACAAGCGGCTGGTGGACGAGCTCGACGGCAAGCAGGCCGCATGGTCGCCTTCCGGCAAGGTCGACAGTGCGGCGAAGGTCGACAGTGCGGCGACCGAGGAGGAGGACGGCGAGGAGGAGGAGGAGGAGGAGGTGGAGGAGGACGAGGACGAGGAGGCAGACGATGCAGCCGTGCCGCCGGCGAAGCGCGCGAGAGCCGCGCAGCCGAGTGCATACGGAGTAGGTCGTTCCAGGAAGGGCAAGGACGACGAGGACGACGAGGACGACGAGGACGGGCAAGGAGGGCAGATGGACGATGATTGTCTCTCCACGGTGCAAGCTCAGGAAGTGATCCATGCCATCGCCCGGCTGAGGGACAGCGCAGTAAGCGGCGCGATTACGGTGCACGGCTGGGACATCACGCTCAAGGCCCGCCCGGTACCAGCAGCAACTCAAGACGGAAAGCGGAACTTGGCGCAGCAGTTCGATTTGTCCATACGTGCGCCAAACGGCCAGCGCTTCCGCGCCTTTCAAGCAGTGCAAAATTACCTCGGCGTCGTGTACAGTGATGTCAAAGGGCGTCGGAGGAAGCCTCATACAATCCAGGAACACGCCGCCACCAGCGCCTCCGGCAGCAGCGCCGGGCAGCCGCTGCCGGCCTGCGGCCTCGACGGTGACGACGCCGTGTTCGACGCCGCTGCGGCCGTGTTGAGCAAGTCGCCCGTGCATCCGCCGCCGATCGCGTACGATCGGCCGAAGGCACGCGCATCGGCCGCGCCTGTCTTCATCGTCGCCCGGCTGCTTGATCGCCGCTTCCGCGGCAGCGGCCGCGCGCGCAGGGAGCAGTTTCTCGTGCGCTGGAAGGGCTACGGTCCAGCGGACGATACATGGGAGGACGCGTCGAACATCATCGACAAGCGGCTGGTGGACGAGCTCGACGGCAAGCAGGCCGCATGGTCGCCTTCCGGCAAGGTCGACAGTGCGGCGAAGGTCGACAGTGCGGCGACCGAGGAGGAGGACGGCGAGGAGGAGGAGGAGGAGGAGGTGGAGGAGGACGAGGACGAGGAGGCAGACGATGCAGCCGTGCCGCCGGCGAAGCGCGCGAGAGCCGCGCAGCCGAGTGCATACGGAGTAGGTCGTTCCAGGAAGGGCAAGGACGACGAGGACGACGATGACGACAAGGACGACGACGATGAGGAGATCGAGATGTATGATGATGGACCAGCGCTCTGTGGAACCTTCGGATGTACCCTGCCTGATAAGCACGGCGGACTTCATCGGATACCAGAACTCGGCACCCGGGAGCGCCGCCCACGCAACTTCTCGCCCTCGCCCTCGCGGCCACCGCTGCCGCGCCAGCCGCGCCCAGCCGCGCTCACTGTGCGGCAACACCATTGCCCGCCGCCGCAGCCTGTAAGCCCTAAGCGACCACATGCGTACCTGACACTCTCGCCCTCCAAGCAGCTCAAGTCACCCACCTCGCCTGTGGCGGCGGTCATTGCGTTTGTGCCTTCGGCCGCCAACGCCAAGTGTGCAGCGTGCCAGGGCAAGCACAGGCCGCACACGTGCCCGATGCGTTACCGCCCCCCGCCTGGATGGACGTACGCAAGCCTCAAGAAGGACGACGGCGACGACGACGACGACCACGACCACGATGACGAGGGCGATTGCCCCATTGGACCGAATTTTCAAGCGGACGTGCCTCCGTGGATTGATCCCACCTCAACTCCGGCCGCTCGACAGCCATTAGATGTCGGTGCCTCTTCGTCCGCCGCCGGTTCTGCCTCCTCCTTGCCCAAAGGCTGGCGCCGGCGTGGCGTGCCCGCAGAGCCGACACGTTTTGTCACGGCCGATATCGACGTGCAGGTCGCGCAGGCACTCGCACGCAAGCTGACGAGGATCGCGTACCTGAGCGGCGCCGAGCTGAGCGCGGCGATGCGCGGCGTCGCGGGGAATCCGTTCGGTGTGGGCAGCAGCAGCCGGGGCGGCAGCGGCGGCGGCCATCGCGCGCGCGCCATCGCTGCGACGGCATCCGCCTTCCCTCCCGACTTTTTCAAGTTCCTACGAGACAGCGACAATGAGGACGATGTGGACAAGGACGAGTTGAATGAGTCGGACTCTGCCGCCGACAGCAGCAGCGGCGACGGCGCTCGAGACGGCGCTTCGGGGCGCGGAGGGGGCGGCCGACGAAAGGACAATGCACAGGGTCGTCAGCGAGCGATAGTCGGCCCGTACCAGACGACCCAGGTCACCGTTCGCCTCGAGCTTACTGTCGGCCGTTGCGGCCGTGTGGGGCTGTGTGCGGAGTGTGATGACGAGGGCGACGAGGCGGAGGCAGAGGTCGGCGCGTCGAGCGCCATGGAGCTCGATGTGGCGAGCGACGAGACTTTGCGAGACAGCTTCCGCCGCAGCAGCGGCGACGGCGGCGACGGCGACGGCAGCAGAGAGGGCCAGTCGTACGTATCATGTGCGTTGCGGCTGGTGACGCGGAAGATCAAGCTGTGTGGTACGCTCGGATGCCTGCTGCCCGACCGCCACTCCGGCTTGCACATCCTCCCGCTGATCGACGAGCCGCGAAGGCGCATGCCCGCGCCGTCGGCGGCATTTGAACACAGGCTGCCGCCTGGATTCTCCCGCCGGCGCTCAAAAGAGCCGCAGCCCGCGGCCGTTCCGGGGCGTTTAAAAGAGCCCCAACCGGCAGCCATGGTGAGACCCTTGGGCGCCATGAGAGGCGGCGGGGCCACGGGCAGCGGCGGCGCCGCCGCCTCCACTGCCGCCGCCGCCTCCACTGCCGCCGCCGCCTCCACTGCCGCCGCCGCTTGCGCCGCCACGGGCCCCATGTCGGCTGCGGCGGCCGCGGCGGCCAACATCCTTGCTCTCGCGGCGGCCAGAGGCACAGCCATGGGCGGGGGGCGAGCGGGCCGTGCAGGGCGGGCCGTAGGGCGCGCGCACGACTCCTCGGTGCGCTGGCGCGGAGGCAGTGGGCAAGGAGGTAGCGGCCGCGGCAGCCACGGGCCCACCCAGGGCGCTGAAGGGGCTGGCAAGCGACCTGGCAATCGACCACGATCACCCACGAATGACTCCAACGATCATCCCCCCGTGAGCATGGCGGTCGGCAAGGCGAGGGCGGCGGCAGTTCTTCCCGGAGGCGCCTCTGCCGAGCCCGCGCGCAAAGCCAATTCGAGCCGCGCGAAGCCGGTGCCGGTGGCGATGGACGGACTTGAATTCCGCTCGGCTTCTGAGCTCACGGCCATCGCGGCCGCGGCCATGGCAGCTGCAGCCGAGGCGAAGGCGGCGGCTGAGGCCAAGATAGCACTTGCGGCCGCGGCGGCCGCGCGGGCAGCCTGCGCCAAGGCCGCTGCCGCTCAGGCGATGGCGGCGACCATGCCAGCCGCGCCCTCGCCGGTGGCGGCGAAGCCACGAAAGGCCGGCGGCAGCTCGGGTGGTGCGAAGTCACCCCGCTCCCCGCGCTCGCCGCGCAGGTACGTCGATGGGCTGTACACCGTCGAACGGCTCATCGACCGCCGCTGGGCCAACACGCGCTGGCAGTACCTCGTGCGTTGGGAGGGATTCGATGCCTCTCACGACACATGGGAGGATGAGCGCAACATCATCGACCCGGCGCTTCTGGAGGAGTTTCATGCGTCGCTTCCAACCGCCGACGCACCTTCACCGCTCGCGGAGATGCCTCTGACGACTGTCGTGCCCTGAAGGGAAGGCGCCGTGCTGAGCAGAGGACGGCGCGGCACGGCACGGTGCCGTGCGACGTATGATGAGTGTGGGCGCGGCGAGAGGGGGGTCTCGGAGCTCTCTGGCCTGCGTGCATTTGTGAGCTGTTACTCGCGACACGGCCGGACTACTTCCTCGTCGCGTCGTCGGTCGTCGGTCTCTGGCTGTGCTCGTGCCGCCTCGTGCATTTGGCTTTGGGCCTGTGCGCTCGTGGGCACGCTGCTCGCTGCGCGCCGTGCCGTGTGCCCGAGACTCGTGCGGTGAACATGGTGTGTGCTCTCACTCACAGGCTCATTCCGTTCGTCGTATTCATTGGCGATTGGGTCATCTCGATTCTCCGACGCCGTAGGCGCAGCGGATGTGCACATGTCTTGACGCTTTGTGAGAGTTAACTATTTAATATTTAAGACCACTGAAGAGCCGTGTGCCGGAAATTCGCTCACGGCCTCTAGACCAGAAAAGCACTCCGTGGCGACGTGCGCTGTGCTGCGCCCGCCCGTGCGGCGCTGGCGTCCTCTCCGGGTGATATGGGGACCCGGGCGACGGTACGTGCGGCCCGCGCGGCGGTGGGGGGGAAGTCGTATATAGCGTTGGGGCGACGGCGCGCGCGTATGCCCAAGCGCGAAGGCTATACACAGCCGAGCCTAAGGGGACCTGGGCTTCGCGGATCACAATCTTCAACCCTCCGACCAGCGGTGGGCTTGTTCCGCAAAGCGGCCGGCCGTACGAGGAGTGGACTCAACGCTGAGCGAGGAGTCTGCTGCAACGGCATGTGCCACGGCCTTGCTCGCGCTGAGCGTCCCGCGCGTCAAGAACACGTCGCTTCCGCGAGGATGGCACGAGTGCTGTGCCCAGCGCACGTGCGCCTCGAGATTCTCATCCCCCGGAAAGCACGACTGGGTCGCCCAGCGAGCGTGCCACTGCATGCACCGGCGCATCGATCCGCTCTCGAGCTCTCCGTGCCCGTCGCATCGGCCAGTCCAATATGATGCGCGATACTCTGAACACGCAACGTCGGGCGGCCCGAGGTAGCCGCAGTCGCGACCATCAACTTGCATCCCTTTTGATGAGCAATGGACCAGACCACGGCACACGTTGAGTGCATGGGATAGCTCGTAAGCTACCTCGCGGCATCCAACCCACGTGTGCGCGCATATGTAAATGCGGTTCGACTTGCAGCAGAATGCGCCACCACGGCCACCCTCACAGAGAGGGTCTCCTGCAATCGCACGAGTATAGATGCCTGGAACAGCTGCATGGCCGCAGTGCTTCAGGATTGCATTCAAAAGGCTCGCAACCTGAGGGCTTTCGTCGAGGCAGTGGTCGAGGCTCGGTCGCACGTGCTTGTAGTCTGTGCTGGCGAACCCAACGGGCCTCTCCCAGACCGACCTGCCCGAGACACGATCGTAGTAATACGTGCGACCCGACGACGACTGATGTTCCGACCAAGAAGCCATCATTGGAAGTTTTGCCGCGACGGCGCTTTCGTAGTCCGGCGGCTGCGGGAGCACACCAGTTTCCCACCGCAATTGAGGACTCTAAATTATGGAACTCGTACACAGGGCTTGCGGCTTCGTAAGTTCGTATACGTCTCGAGTCGTCCGAGTACCTAATTACGTGCGGACCTCGTTCCGTCCACGTCCATGGCGAGCTCTTCCGGAGGACAAGGGGTGATGGCCGTGTGCCGTGTGTCCTTGTGAACGAGCGCCGCTGCGCCTCACGATGCCGAGCGCCTCACCTCCGCTGATTTTCGGCCCCATCATTGCGCAGCCAAAGCGGCCGCGAGTCCGCAGCCCTGGGGGCGCGCGGTGACGCAAGCATGGTGGCTGCATCACCGCGCCCTCCGGTAGCCAGCGTGACGTCGGCACATCGGAACACATCCTTTGCGCTGCGTCGCCTGCCAGCTGGGACGCGCCCCTCCTCCGAGAGCAGCAGTAATGAGGGAGCAGGGGCCGCCGCTTGCTGCTGCAGGCTGAGCAATTGCTGCTGAAGGGGGGGATAGTGCGTGAATTCGAGCGGCGGTGGCGGCGGCGGTGCAACGGCACACGCCGCTCGCCGCCCCGCGATCGCTGCGCGGCTCGAGCTGCCATCCTTTGTGAAGTCGAGCAATTGGGAGATGGCAGCGTGGGCGTTGCTGTCCATGAGGGGGGGTCGCGCCGGTGCGAGTGTGGCCATAGTGGAGGACGGCGAGGCCTCAATGTCCTGCGTTGCCCTTCGCGGCCTGACGACTTCGTTGAGCATCACGCAGCTGAGCCGTCGTGGAGGCCGCGCGGAAGTCCAGTTCCTGGAAACCTGCAGCAGCGTGGACGGAGAGAGAGGTTCTTCAAACATCGAACGTTTCATTCACGTAATTAGCGCATTTTCCGACGAAATTCGCTTCAGACCAACTCACCTGCTCATTCTATCCCGGATATCTGTCAGCCGTCGCCCGGCCCCTGGTGACCCTGGTGCGCTGAGTGCTCAAACTGTTACCGTACTCCGTAGATCCTACGCTGCTATGCTTCCAGCCGCATGTCGACATCACTTGACGTGGCGGCACCCTGGCCACGCTGCCGGAGCCGCACGCGCTCGAACACGGCGCTCGCGTTACGCACGATCTCGCCTGGTGTCATCTCGAGTCGTTTCGTCGAGAGAGAGATCGAGCCATCCTTCGGGTCCACCTTGATGACCACCACCTGGATGACGTCACCCGGCGCGACGATGCTCGACATGTTGCGTACGAAGAGCTCGGAGACCTGCGAGACGTGGAGCAGCCCCTCGACGAGCCCGTTGGCGAGCTGCACCGTCGCGCCAAACTCGAGCACTGACGAGACCGTGCCCTCCACCACGGCACCTGGCTGGAGCAACGCCATGGCCTGCTCGAGCCGGAATCGCCTGTGTGAGACCACGAGGCGCACACGCGACATGTCGACGTCGAGAAACTTGACGGCGACGCTCATGCCGTAGAGGTCGGGCGTGCGCCGCTCGGCTGGCAGCTGCCAGTGACTCCACGGGAGGAAAGCGGGCAGGCCCTCGATGTCGATGGTGGCACCCTCTTTGCTGAAGCGCAGGATCGTGCCCTCCATGGTCACGTCTTCGTCCGCCAGCTGCTTCGCACGCTGCCACGCGATGCGACGCTGCGCGCGAGCTACAGAGACGTTGACGCGCATCCCCGGCGTGATTGGCACGCCGCCCTGGGGTGCGAGCACCTGCGCCTCGAAGACCTCACCTGGCTCGAGTTGCGCCCAGCCGCGGCCGAGATCGCGCCGGCCGATGGTCTGATTGGGTAGCAGGCGCACCTCGTTGCGCGGCAGGAGTGCGGGCTGAGACAGTCCGATGTCCATAAGGTAGCCGCCCGATGGCTCATGCGCCTCGAGCACGGTGCATGGTACGACCTGCCCAGGTTGGATGGTTTCCTCATCGAGCGGTGGCGGCTTCCAGAAGGCGGTTGCCACCTCAGCAGTCTCATCCATTCGCAGACGCGACATGCGCGCGTGGCAGTGCCCATGCGCTCTGACGCCTAGCACTGCCACTCTGACGCCCAGCGGCAGCACGCACGCCAAGGTGACGAACAACATAATAAGCCACGCTCGCGAGATCTGAATCACGCGCGTGCGACGAAATGTCGGCGGCGGATATGTACATGATTGTGTGAAAAAAGTCATGCGGAGCGCCCGCGAAAGTGTCTGTGCTGCGTACGAAAAAAAACACCCATGACCGGAATCCGGGAAAGCCGGGTCCATTCCGGAATTCGATGTTGATCGCGTTTGGCCCTCCGCTCATCGCTGATGCGATGGTGTAGTGTGTGCTCTGCGTCCATCGGTGTCTTTTGCGCAGTGATCGCGTCCGCAGCGGCTGTTATGCCAAACTCTTCTTGCACCGCGGTGGGCATCGCGCACACTAACTTGCCAGAAGTCGATGCCGCGACAGCGCTCAGGACCTATCTGAGTGTCCTCGAGGAAGACGGCGGGAGTCCAGAAGAACTCGCCCGACTCATTGTGACGCGCACGATGACTGCTAGGCTCACCAACGCGCTCGGCATACCATCATGGGACGTGTTCGTGATTGGCTCAACCTTTAGCTCCTCGATTCACTGCGCGCGCTACGTTGAATTCGCCGGTGGGACCTGGAACGTCCTGCTTTGCCAGCCCCATGCCGATCACACGTCGGGCATTCTGGACGACGCATCAGCCGACTGTCGACGTGGCCCACACGGGGTTACTCTGTACGAAAACGGCACGCTTGCTCTCAGCGCCGCGGACTGGGAGAGCGGTCGCGCGGAGAGCAGCCTGCACGTCACGGTCACCTTCCATGACGCGCAAGATGAAGGATTGACGGCCGAGGGTGGCGGCCGAACCGCGAAAGTGAGTGAGATGATACGAAGACTTCCGTCGGAGCAAGTGGGGCCCGCGATGGCGCAGCATTTGCGCAGGCGCGCCGAGAAAGAGTGGCCTTCGGAAGTCTGGAATGTGATCGTTGAAGCACGCAGCGAGTATGACCACGGCTTCCCGAACTGGATGGAGGACAGCAAGGAAGCATTCCACGTGGATGTGCACGTGGGCCCGAAGGCGCTCAACGTGATTCTATTCCGACGAAATTGCTTTGCGCGAGTGGACGACGGAGTCGGCTTCCCGGTATGATATAACGAAGGGTCTCGAGGCTCTACACAAACCTCCCTCCTAACCCTGTTTACCTGGCCTTCCTCCGCGTGCCCTCCGTCGAAAGAGTTGATGACGAACCTGTCAATTTTGTAAGTTTCGGTGAGCTTCGGCGTCGCACACGCGCGTCGGATACTATGGCGCATTGACGAGCAGACATCGCGCGGTGGACAAATGCCTCAGTGCGCTTGCGGGCCGCGACGCGACGCGCGGCTCAGCCATAGTGCATCGCCAGCATACACTCGTTTCTCACCACATGTTACTAACTTTTCGCAGGGAGGTGCTGAATGCAAGGGCTGTTGAGGCGTTCCTCGCTGACAAAGGCTTCAAGGGTCTGCTCGAGGAGGCGGTCAACCAGGCCATTCGGAAGCAGCCGGATGACGCAGTGGCGTTTCTATCGACCCACTTCCAGAAGATGCTCAAGAACAAGTCGAAGAAGAAGATGCAGGCCCTCTCGCAGGACGCCCGGTGCATGATGGACCACTGCGCGAAGCTGGACATCTACTCGGACCCAGCGGTGATGCGCGCTACGGGCATCATCTGCACGATCGGCCCGAAGACCAAAACTCCGGAAGCGCTGACTCAGCTGCGCCAGTGTGGCATGAACATAGTGCGCATGAACTTTTCGCACGGCTCGTACGAGTACCATGGCTCGGTGGTCGCGGCGGCGCGCCAGTCGGTGGCCGAGGAGCCGCTCGACGGGCGGTTGGTCGCGATCGCGCTGGATACCAAGGGGCCGGAGATTCGCACGGGCATGACGGTGGGCGATGTGGTGATCGAGCTTGTCAAAGGCGACATGATCACCGTGTCGACGGACCCTGCGCTCAAGGAATCGACGTCCAAGGAGGTCATCTACTGTGACTACAAGAACCTGCCCAGTGTGATGAAGGTGGGCGGGGCCATGTTCATCGACGACGGGTTGATCGAGCTGCAGGTGCGCTCGATTGACGAGAAGGCAGGGACGATGACGTGCTTGATCATGAACACTGGCATGCTCGGCTCGAAGAAGGGCTGCAACCTGCCCGAGGTCGACGTGGACCTGCCTGCGCTCTCGGAGAAGGACAAGGCGGACCTGACGTGGGGCGTTTCCCAGAACATCGACATGGTGTTCGCGTCGTTCATCCGCAAGGCGTCAGACGTACTCGAGGTGCGCGCGTGCCTCGAGGCGGCCGATCCAGTCGTTGGCAAGCGCATTCGCATCATCTCAAAGATTGAGAACCACGAGGGCATGCGCAACTTCGATGAGATCCTCGAAGTGACGGACGGCGTGATGGTGGCACGCGGCGACCTGGGCATCGAGATCCCGACGTCCAAGGTCTTCTTGGCGCAGAAGATGATGATCGCCAAGTGCAACATGATGGGCAAGCCCGTGATCTGCGCGACGCAGATGCTCGAGTCGATGACCTTCAACCCGCGCCCGACGCGCGCGGAGGCGAGCGACGTTGCGAACGCGGTGCTCGACGGCGCCGACTGCGTGATGCTTTCGGGCGAGACGGCCAAGGGTGCATACCCGAAAGAGGCGGTCACCGTCATGGCTTCCGTCTGCCGCGAGGCTGAGGCGGCGATCTTCTACAAGCAGATTGCCTCGGACATCGACAAGGCTCAAAGTGAGAAGGCCCCACTCGACATCAACGAGGCGGTCGCCAATGCTTGCGTCAATGCGGCGACCTACCATGAGGCCTCACTTATAATCACGCTGACGACAACGGGCACCTCGGCACGCCTCATCTCCAAATACAGGCCGCGCTGCCCTATCTTGGTTATCTGCCGCGACCCGAACGTGGGCGCGTCGTGCAACCTGCACCGCGGGTGCATCCCGTATCATTACCCGAAGGCCAAGCCCGAAGACGGCAGTGAGGACATCACGGCGCGCTTCATCTTCGCCATGGATGTGGCTCTCAAGGCGAAGCTCGTCAAGCTCGGCGACAACGTCGCGCTCGCGTACGCGTGGGCAGCGGGCGTCTCGTCACTCACCAACTTCAGAATCGTCAAGGTCGGTGAGACGATCAACATCGACGGCATTCCGGGTCAGCCGTACATCACGCCGCCCAGCCTGCTGTCGCTGCTTGACACGGAGGTTCCCACAAAGGAGCTGACCAAGCTCATCGCCGGCCCATCAAGCCCGAAAGCCAAGCCAGGCGGCATGCAGAAGGATTCACAGGATGCGAGCTTCTTCATGGACCACTGCGCGAAGCTGGACATCTACTCGGACCCTGCGGCGACGCGCAATACGGGCATCATCTGCACGATCGGCCCGAAGACGCAGGCGGTGGACAAGATGACTCAGCTGCGCCAGTGTGGCATGAACATAGTGCGCATGAACTTTTCGCACGGCTCGTACGAGTACCATGGCTCGGTGGTCGCGGCGGCGCGCCAGTCGGTGGCCGAGGAGCCGCTCGACGGGCGGTTGGTCGCGATCGCGCTGGATACCAAGGGGCCGGAGATTCGCACGGGCATGACGGTGGGCGATGTGGTGATCGAGCTTGTCAAAGGCGACATGATCACCGTGTCGACGGACCCTGCGCTCAAGGAATCGACGTCCAAGGAGGTCATCTACTGTGACTACAAGAACCTGCCCAGTGTGATGAAGGTGGGCGGGGCCATGTTCATCGACGACGGGTTGATCGAGCTGCAGGTGCGCTCGATTGACGAGAAGGCAGGGACGATGACGTGCTTGATCATGAACACTGGCATGCTCGGCTCGAAGAAGGGCTGCAACCTGCCCGAGGTCGACGTGGACCTGCCTGCGCTCTCGGAGAAGGACAAGGCGGACCTGACGTGGGGCGTTTCCCAGAACATCGACATGGTGTTCGCGTCGTTCATCCGCAAGGCGTCAGACGTACTCGAGGTGCGCGCGTGCCTCGAGGCGGCCGATCCAGTCGTTGGCAAGCGCATTCGCATCATCTCAAAGATTGAGAACCACGAGGGCATGCGCAACTTCGATGAGATCCTCGAAGTGACGGACGGCGTGATGGTGGCACGCGGCGACCTGGGCATCGAGATCCCGACGTCCAAGGTCTTCTTGGCGCAGAAGATGATGATCGCCAAGTGCAACATGATGGGCAAGCCCGTGATCTGCGCGACGCAGATGCTCGAGTCGATGACCTTCAACCCGCGCCCGACGCGCGCGGAGGCGAGCGACGTTGCGAACGCGGTGCTCGACGGCGCCGACTGCGTGATGCTTTCGGGCGAGACGGCCAAGGGTGCATACCCGAAAGAGGCGGTCACCGTCATGGCTTCCGTCTGCCGCGAGGCTGAGGCGGCGATCTTTTACAGCTCGATTGTGTCCGACATGGAGGCTGTGATGCCGCTGCCTCTCGAGCCTTCGGACTCGGTCGCCAAAGCTGTGGTCGAGGCGGCCACCTGCTCGGGTGCAGTGCTCATCGTCACACTCACGGTCGGGGGCACCTCGGCACGCCTCATCTCCAAGCATCGGCCGCGCTGCCCTATCCTCGTACTCGCGAGCGATCCGAACGTGGGGGCGGCGTGCAACCTGCACCGCGGGTGCATACCCTTTGCGGTTCCCGAGGGTGTTCCCATTCACGGCCATGAGGACGAGCGCTTCGCTGCCGCCATCACCATTGCCAAGCAAGCGAAGCTGGCAAAGTCTGGCGACAAGATCGTGCTGGCACATGGCGTGCGCCACGGCGTGCTCTCGCTATCGAACTTCAAGCTGGTCAAGCTGGCCTGAGCAGGAGGCGTGGTCTGCTGCGACTGACTGGTAGCGCACAACTGGTCGCGCAGAAGACGGGGCGGCGGTGCTTGCCGGCAGGCTCCGAGCGCTTTAGGCCTGATCATTGTGGGCCATTACGCCATTTGCGCCGGCATCGAGACCGAGTTCTCTTGGTTTCTGGATGTGATCCTGGATGCGGAGGACGGAAGCTGCAATGTGACTGCAATGTGAGAGCGGTTTGCTAAATGGGTGCATGTTGATGTTGTGAGGCGAGCTGGCAGCTGCGGAATGGACACCTATGGACACCGTGCGGTGTGCGCGAGGTCGGATAGATGCGATGTGACCCGACCTGTGGGTCCCGCCGCAAGGCGCTCTCGGCAACATGGCCTCATGGGGCCCGGGAAACCATAACCTAGCGTGTATGTGCCACCGCGTCGATGCATGAAAAATGCCGACGGCAGACGTGTAAATTACATGTCGCGAGCCGGTCGCACACGCAACTCAGCGGGGATCCCAGTCGACGTCGCCGACCGGCGCACTTTTTTGACCTAGGGGGACCTTCCCACCGCACTACCGGGCAGGTATATTTAACCCCATAGCATGCCCCATAGCGGCTTATGACGACTGTGGACTGTGCGCCGCCGACAGCCGCTGGGTAAACCAGTCCGCGAGTGCCACGGATGAGAGGGACCGGCTTGCACTGCAGTAATTCTCAAATTTACGGTAACGCATCCGATCTAAACCCTTTCGTCCCGTCCACGGTCCATGGCGCGCTGCGTGGACGCCGGAGGTCCTCTCGTTAGCACACACGTGTCAATCCTAGTCAATCCAAGCTCGGGTCGACAAGTGTGCCAGCCAGAGCATGGACAAGGCTGGCCGGCACCACCGGAACAGCCAAAGGCTCGGCAGCGGGCTCTCGTGCGGGTGCGCTCGGCGAAGGCTTGCCCACGAGCGACGAATATCTGAGTATGTCTGCCATCGCTTGTTGCTCCGAATATCTGAGCATGTCTGCCATCGCTTGTTGCTCCGCCGCCGAGGTCGGACGCCGCTCGACGATTCGGTCGAATTGAGTCTCTTGGCTGCGCAGGCCGAGGAGGATCGAGGCAAGGTGACGCCCAAGGGGGACGACCACCTCTTTTTTCGTCCTGCCGCTCCGCTTCTCGTAGTCGATCGCCTTCAAGTAATCGCTCGGTGCGGGTGGTGAGGAGCCGCCGAGGCGCACCTCGACATCTTTAGCGGCGGAGCCCAGCCCATACTCTTGGGTGATGGGGATCGAGCATAACGGGTCGTGCCGGTGCCAAAAGTGGTGCCGGCCGCCCAGTTGCAAGACGGCCACGGGCATGGACGAGCTCATCTGTGGCGAGGGCACTGACACGAGCCCTTGCTCCCGAATGGAACGAGGAACCGCCTCCTTCGTGTGCTGCTCGATTGCGTTGCCTGCGACGGGCGCGGGACTTGGCGCATCCTCCGATAGATGGCGTGCTAGGATGAGCGAGGCCCCATCAGGCGTTGAACTGTTGGCCTTTCGCGCGCGCTCAAGCCGCTCATGGTAGCGCGGAGCTCTTGTGGATGGCAGTTGCGAGGAGCATTGCGAGGAGGTGTCTTCAGCATCGTCGCCGACACCGCCACCTCCACGACTACCACCCGCGGGCTCGCCGCGCACCTTAAGAGTATCCAACCACATGGCGATCGGGCTGCCGAGAGCCCAGAACGAATGCAATGTGGCACCGCGCTCCAGTGGCGTCGCATGATCGCTCGTAAGCAGCGCATCGGCCCACGTGGGTGGGAGAGCCCTTTGCTCGACGAGGCAAGCAAAATGTGCCTCTGCAACCAAGCAGCCGAGACCTTGGGCAACCACCACAAGCGGCGCCGTGGGCGCGGCCTCAGCCAGCTCAGCCAGTGCCTGTGCGATCGCATAATGTGCTCGGCCAGACACTGGGTCTGAAGGACCATGATAGCTTCGGCGCCAGGCTAGCAAAGACCACAGTGAGCTGCGCTCTCCGGTGTAACCATCTGGTGGTGGCGGCGCACCTGCCTTGCTGCGTGCTGACGCCCAGGCCGGCTCCCAATGTGCACAGCGCATCAGTACGCCTTCACCGAACAAGGTACTTGCGGCTGCACTTGCCAGCCCTGCCTCTCGCAAGGCAGCGACTGCAGCTTCTTTGACTCTGCGCAGCATTGCAGCCCCGCCGTTAAGGTTCTCGTCGGAAGAGTCGTGGAGCACGATCAGCACGGCAATCATGTAGTGTGGCCTCTCCGCGCGTTTCCCCACGCGAGCTGTGTGGATGTGCAGGGCCGAACATGAATGTGCAAGTTTCATCGGCCGTCCGTTTCGGTAATTGCTCTTGATTGCATGCTTGATTGAGCTCGAAGGCGAGGCTATTGGTCACTTCCATGGGCCACGACTACCGGTACCGACGGCACACCGACAACAACATGCCGTGACCGCGTCCGCTTTTCAAAGCGATTCAAGCAACGACCTCGCCTCTTGTGAAACCTCGGCGAGGCAGAGGCCCTCGCCATCCATTCTCCAACCTTCGTGCGGCCGCACCGATGGCCAGCGGCACTCGATCAGGTGAACGATTCCAAGCTGCACCGCGGCCGCAAGCCCCTCGCTAGCTGCCGCCGCCTTGCTGACGATCGTGCCGCGTGTTCCAATACAAAGAGTGTGCCCATCGGGCTCGACGGTTCTTCGGCCGCACCAGGACCCATTCTTGACATCGTCGACGAATATCCAGGCGCCTGCCTGCGCCGAGTGTTTTACAAGCACCTTGAGATGCCCAAGCTTACCAAGCACCGATTTCTGGCCGTCGACGAAGGTGATATCACACGCTTGTCGCGTGTGGCGGCCGCTTACATTCATGCTCGGTAATGCGAGCAGCGCATCTGCATCACCAAAGCTGACGTCGAAGCGCTCGGCATACGCGCGCGTAAGCAGTGCGCTCGCGGTGCGCGTGTATGGGAACGCGTCGATATCAAACGAGCGTACTCGCGCGCCGGATGCAGCGGGCGATGCAGCGCGTCCCTGCATCCGTCGGGACGCGCTGGCCTCGAGTAGCAGCAACGAGGAGAGACCCGCGTTGAAGCCGATCTCGCAGATGTGTATGGGGCGCCTCGTGCCTTGTGACAGCCACGCGGCTCGCTCGCAGGTCCTTTGATGAAGGAAGCGCGTCTTCAGGTGCTTGTAGTCCAGGTAGTTTGCACGAAGCCTATTCACAAGCCCAAGGCCGCGGTGCGCAGAACGAACAAGATGCACCCTGGCAGTACCGTTGGCGTAGCGGTTGATGGGAGCCCCGTCGGCAAAAATGCCCATCAGACCGTGCGTCGTGTACGCAGGATGGCTGCGCTGAAGGTCGCGAGACAACAGCTGCGCCAGAAAGAGCACCCTCGCATGGCTGGCCTCGTCGCAGCTCACCTCGCGTGCCTGCGTTAACTTGACTGCAGCTGCAAGCTCGCTTTGGAGCTGAGGCGGCCGCCCGCAGACTGCGGGTGGATGGCAGCGCTTATTGACGCGGCATACACAAGAGACGGTCCAATCTTCAGTAGGCGTATCGCGTGTGACATCAAGCGTGCTGCCAGGGGCTCCGCTCGCCATGTTCAAGGCAGCTGTTGGGGTCGACTTTCGTCCGGCGTGAGAGGGCGGTCGGAGTGGTATCGGAGTGGGACGGCCCGACTGTTCGTGCATAGCCGTAGTTTATTAACTTGGATAGGATTCCTAAAAACTACATGCACAAACGCATGCAATGGCCATCACTTTGCGTCTTCTTTGAATTTATATATTTCGCTTTGCTTCGCGCACCGTTGTTGTTGTGTGGTTTCATATTCATAACTTTCCCTTTTAAGTAATTTCCAGACCTGTTACCGGTTCAGTACAAGTAAGTTTCTCTTAGTACTCAAGTTTCGAAACAGTTGTGCGAGAGTGTGCGGCGTCGGGGGCGCGGTGCGGCGGCGCGCGCGGGGGACCAGAACTTTCCGGAGATGGACTCCGCCACGGTGCGACTACTTGAAGGTCAGGCCGGGTTGCATAGCCGGTCTTCACCGCTGCCCAACGCACCTGAAGAAGGGCCTTCTACAGAGCCCGAGTTATTCAAGCTGACGTTGCCCGCCATCTCGGCCACGCCGCGAGGCACCTCGACGCTGGATGCAGCTGCATCTAGCCTTGCAACAAAGCTGCGAGCGGGAGGTGCGCAAACTGAACGCGTGGGCGCCAAATGGAGGCGCGCGCATGCGCCTGTGCTCGCGCGTCTTCGTAAAGAAAGTTCACGCCCGCTTGCTGCGAACGCTGGAGAGGCGCTGGAGAAGCGAGGCCAGGCACTGCTGGTGCGTGAGAAGATCCGGCAGGTTCGCAGGAGATCCGATTGGCCCCCGCTCGAGCAACATTTGACACAGGCGCTCGAGATCCAGCCCGATGATGAGCAGCTGCTGTGCGAACGCTCGGTCGCGCGACTGCGGCAGCGCAAGATTACCGACTCCATCGCTGATGCCCAGCGTGTTCTCGAAGTTAACCCGTTCAGTGCGAAAGGCTACTCGCAGGTGGCCCTCGGGAAGATGTACCAGCAGCAATACTCGGAGGCTGCAGAGCAGCTCGTGCAGTCGCTCGAGTGCGATCCGACGCACGAACCCTCGGCGGAGCTTCTTGGCGAAGTGCTCAGCACGATCCGACGAACCCGCTCATACTGGAAGCCCCGGCCCGAGAAGCCCAACCCGACGTTCGACAAGGTGCTCGAGAACCGAACTGAGTTTCGCCCAGCAGACGCAACTCGCCCATGTCCACCCGCTCCGGCCAAGGTCCAGGCTGAGTCGCACAGTACCATTCGCGTCGCGTGGGAAGTGGTCAACGACGACGGTGGCGACGAGTGCTTCCAGTACGAGCTGCAGTATACGCCGGTCGACCCGATCACAGCCGATGTTAGCCATTGGCGCACCGCCTACCGCGGTATCCGCAAATTCGGAGTGTTACTTGCGGATCTGCTTTCAGACACCGAGTACTGCTTCCGTGTGCAGGCGAGCAACACCGTCGGTGAATCGCTCTGGTCAGGGTACTCGCGCGCCAGGACTGCGCCGGTGCCCGAAGGCTACCGAAAGGCGATCAACGAGATCCCTGAGTCGTGGAACTCGCTCAAGGATGACCTCGAAGATGCATACCGTAAGGTGTACAAGGGGCCGGCCCAGGGGGCGGCTGATGAGCTGCCCATCGATCTCATGTGGGATGATCTGCTGGTCGAGCTGCAGAATAGCGTGTCTGTTCTCAAGCAGTGCTTCCGCGTGTATACGCTCGCGGGTGCCATCGACGATGAGCCAGTGAATGTGTCGATGCTCCAGTTCCGCAAGTGCCTGACCGACTTGAAGCTCACTGGCAAGGAGTACCCTCAGTCCGACATGGATATGATCTTCTTGCGATCGTGCCAACTCAAGATCAGCCCCAAGACGTCTCCCACGAAGTCGAACAGCCCCCCCCCTGGCCGCTTGAGCCCGCCCCCCAAATCTAATAGCCCCCTCCCTGGCCGCGTGAGCCCGCCCCCTAGTATGGACTTGGCGAACGAAGTGCGCCGCTCGATTAGCCCGCCGCCAATGCTCGCACTGCCGTCAAAGGGTGCCCCCAATGTGATATTCGCGGCCGACAGTAATAATGCGATGTCCCCTGCAGAGACGAGCCTCTCACCGTCAACCGCATCGCCTTCGCCTTCGCCTCCGATGCGCCCGCCTTCGCGTCCGCCTTCACGTCCGCCTTCGCGTCCGGCGTGGTCGCGAAAAGGACCTCGCAATGAGTTCTGGACGGCGTCTGAGGTCCCTTCCTTGGCAACGCCGAGCCCTTCACTACTAGTGCCACAAGAATCGACGCGCGTGTCGATTGCCGCGCAGGGGGACGCTCTCGCCGCCCTCGAGAGCAACTCGGACGAAAAGAAGCTCTCGCAGGCCAAATTTGTAGGCGCGATGGTTCGTCTTGCCGCCTTCCGCGCTGCGGCTTTCAAGACGGACGCGGCGTCGTGCGGCTCGCTCGGTCTTGCGCTGTCAGAGTTTGTGCAGCTGCAAGTGATCCCGCATTGCGACCTAAGCCTGGGCGATGCTATGGGTGCCACCCTAAAGGATCGCAAGGTGCAATGGGTCCTCGAAAAGTGGCGCGACAGGCTCGCCTTCCCGTACACAGTGTATTCGATCCTCGACGACGAGGGCTCGATGCTACTCATGAACCTAACGGAGATGCTCGCGCTCTTCCGCGACTCAGGCTTCATCGACGACGAGCTCTGCACGCGGCGAGATATCACCAACTTCTTTGCTATCGTCAACCTCGACGACGAACTTTTCGAGGCGGCGGGCGGCAAGCATACCACGGACAACTCGCTCGAGCTCACCCTTGATGAGTTCCTCGAGGTGGCCGCGCGGGTGTGCGATGCAAAGCTCCGCGCCCACCCGGAGCTCACAAGCCAGATGGGCCCACCACCGCTGCTCGGGCTGCGCTGGACCGAGGTGGGCACCAGCACGCCCAGGAATGGCAAGCGGCTGCAGCATTCGCGCCTCGAGGAGGCACTGTGTAGCGCGCTTGTGGTACCCAAGGACCTGTTTGAGACCTTTGGGCTTGAACCAGATGGACCTAACCCTGTGCTCCCAGACAGCTTTGTTCAAGTCGGGAAGCGCTACTTCAAGCCTGAGGAACCAGGCTTTGAGCATCCACTCGAGCTGTGGATCGAGACACTCTTCTATCCGCGAACCATGGCGGCGGCGAAAAAGAAAGTTGACGAAGAGTGCACGGCGAGCCCGGAGAAGAAGAGACGCATGGCCAAACGGCTCAAGTCGATCAAGAAGACCTTCGATGCGGAGATCGTCGAGGATGGCGAAGCAATCCGCACCAACCCGAACTCCCGAACGACGTTTGGGCGAACGAGTTCGAGTCCGTGATCTCGTTTGCCGAACGGAAGGGGATCGACCAGGTATGTTTTCAGACAGGGATCCGACGTCTACTCGGGCACGATCTGCAGTGCCGCGTGGACCCACCGTGGTGGTGCGCGATTCGATGCCTGTTGCGTCGTCGCAAGGCCCGGCCTCTCCCTCCTGTGTGTGTGACAGAGGGCGCGAGAGTAGGCCATGGCCATCTAGCTTTAGGAGTTTAATTTCTGCAAACGATTCATATTTTAGATACTACGTACCAGGCTCTTCCGGATACGCGTACGCCCCGGCGCGTAGCCCCGGCGCGCCGCGGCGGCCGGGGCGCTGCGCTGTGCCATCACAAAATCGAAATGAGAATTGAGATTCGTGAGATGTTTGATCAGTCTGAGTCTCGTCTCTGATGCTCCCCGTAGTTTGGAATCAGAGAGATGCTAGAGATTCAAGTTGTCAAACAACCTGCCTCGGCTCGTCGCCAGCGGCGGCGTCCAACATCACGTCAGAACTCACAGGCCACTTCGAGAAGAACTGGGTTAGGCCGCGCTTGAGGCTAAATTTTTCCGGCGAGCTCGGGAGTGATTGACTCTTTGGGGTTCCTTTGGAGCCTGTGAGCCTCGCGAGAAATTGTCTTGCGTATGCGACCGAGCGGAACCCATCTTGCATCTGACTATCTGGCGAAGGCGGCTGCGACCATGGCAGAGAGCCGCGATCCGTCTCACGATTCGTCGACTTGAAGCTCGCTGGCGGAGAGCCGCGATCCGTCGACTTGAAGCTCGCTGACCTGGATCCCCCGAGCGATCGTGCGCTCTGGATTCGGAGTAGATCTGCCTTACTGTCGCCTCGGCGCAGCACGCGCTGTCGTGCGTTGGCAGCGTCCCTCTTTGCATCATCGACAGAGCGTGAGTCCGCAGCCAAAAAGAGCACATCCTCAGCCTCTTGGTGACCGTTCTCGCGAGCGATGTCCATCGCAGTACGGCCCTTAGAGTCCTTCGAGTCGATCAGGGCGGGTGCAGCATTCAGGAGAACACCTGCGCATCAGCGAGGACTGTGGTAAGCACACAGCAAAAAGCGGTGTGAATTGGGCTGCGGTGCACAAGAGAGGCGAACCGAGGATTTCGTCGTGGCCACGAGCAGCAGCGTGCATGATTGGGGTCCAGCAGTGCGTCAAGGGCACCGCAGCAATATATACGTCCGCGCCATCGTCGATGAGAGTGCACAAGGCATCACAACGGCCAGCCTCGGCGGCAAGGGCGAGCGCTGTCATCCCTCGCTGGTCTTGCGCGTCGATGTCAATGCCTGCGTCCAGGAGAACGAGCATCGCCTCGGTGTGGTCCCCAAGGGCCGCCACATGCAGTGCCGATCGTCCAAGGATATCGCACGCGTCCAAGGGAAAGCCTTCACCAATGAGCCTGCGACATTCGTCCGCGTTGCCCATAGCCGCCGCCTTACGAAGCTGCGCACCTTGAACTAACAGTGCATCTTTCGCCCTCTGCTCCTGTCGCTGCCTCTCTTGTTCCATCCTCACTCTCTCACTCTCCTCGGCGTTGATATCCTTCCCAGCAGCACGTCGAGCGGCACGTCCCGCCAGCACTGCTTGCCCACGTGACTTGTTGCCCATCTTGCTGCTTTTGGCTTTCGGCTTTGTGGCCTCTTGCAATGTAACAGCTGCGCGAGCTTTTATGGCCTGTTCTTCATCCACGTCGCGTGAACGATTCGCACTGACAGCAGGCACAGGCATGATGCCGCGAGTCCAGGTGAGTGTGGATGTGTGGTTTGGGCCCGTCCGCGGAGAAGGAATGTTCAGGCCGCTCTGATGAAAATCGAAATCTGGACGCGCACTGGGACAGTATCTTTTCACGAACGCGGTTTCGCCCCCCGTCCCCGAAGCCCGAGATACATCTGAGGCTAATCAAGACAGCCGCATTTACTGTACTGAACCGTGAAGTTCTGTACACCGTACAGAGCCGTTCGGAATACCGGTAAGCCTGCACGGCGTGGGCGACCGGCGTGGTCGAACGGTTGGCGTCGCTTGCACGGCGGCTGCAGATAGCTCCACCTCAACATGGATCCATCGGCAGAAAAGGCGTTTGCGCGCATCCAGGGGGGCAATGCCGCTGTCTACTCTTCGTTCACCTTCAAAGAGAACGGAAAGACGGCCAAGTTGTTGTACGTTCCAGAAGGGGCGAGATCAGGGTTCAGTGCGCAAAAGCTGGAGAGCATCGTTATGGATGACAAGTGGGGCTGGTGTTTCGACAAGGGCGATCCTAACTGCATGATTCACTGTGATGCTGGCGCAATCCATCCGAAGGTGTTCGCGACGAACGTGCTGTGCAAATCGTCACACTTCAAGACCTTCTGGGACGATGCGCTCATGCAAGCCAGGTTCAATCAGAAGAAGGAGGGTCCCGAGGCGGAAGAGTATGCTCTAAATTGCATCGTGAGCATTTGCACCCCCTCACCGATGCCATGCTCCTCGGGCTCCGTCACCGACGCCTTGAGTCTCGGGCCCCGTCTATACCCGTGACTGATCGCGTGCTCCTCTCTCCCCGACCGTGACAGTGCGAAGTGATCCTGGCCAAGATGGCCATCATCTTTGCAGCACTCCTTGACATGTGTGACCAGCCATCGGGGGGCAACTGGCTTGTCATCGATCGCACCCAATACAAGGCGCCTGCTGCCGAGCTGCTGATCGAGATGGCCATGATGAAGACCAGCTCCAGACCGTACATCATGTACATCGACTACTTGGATCGGTTCGACGTTTTTAGGGGCGAGACGGGTGAAGGAGAGCTGGTCGAGCAGACGCAGAACTGCCTGAATACTTTCAAGATGGCCATAGCCGCGGGGCAAGAGCTCGGAATAGAGGATGCCGGTCTGAAGACTCCTGTGCACCGATTCTATGATGTCGCGGACCCTGATACAGGTTTCTTGGACCCCTACTCGCCATATTTCGATCAACCTCTCCCTCGCCCGGAGGACCCGGACGTACCAGTCACAAGTCGCTCCAGGTGGCAGTACTTCTACACCTCGATGGCATTTGCCTCAGCGACGCACTACATCCTCGTCGACCACGATCACGATCGCATCGATTTGTCGGGCCTTGGACCAGTCGGCTACATACACGCAAACGGCGAGGACAGGATGGTCCCCACGCTCACCTATCGCATCCAGCGCGGCGAGAACATTGTGATGCTACACCACTCCGGTGGCCTTACTCAGGCTTATGCCGCGATTCGGGAACAGCTGCTCAAAATGTTCCCCTCGCCTGACCCGGAAGAGATCCTAAAGAACACGAAGGAGCACATGTCCTCACCTAGACCGTGGACGGAAACCTTTGGCTTGCCCGAGATTCTCATGATGATTGAGTTGCAGCAACGAGCTCCGATGCTCTTACGGACAGGGATCGTGGCCGTGGACACGTTGAACGATTCGTCAGAGGATGTGCTTGCCACGCTGACCTGCTGCTTCGCAGGCGGCGGCGGCGTGCCGGAGCTCGGGCTGGGTGAGGCGGAGATGATTTGCATCCTCACCGCGTGGAAGCGCCACATTACGCTCTACGAGAATGCATGCTACTTCGAGAGAGTCGCCGACTTTTTACAGTTGACTCTGTATCTTCTCAGCGTCGTGACGACGTTTATCACCGTCGTCTACGCTCTAGCAGTCGCCGAGGAAGAGCAGACAGCGGCACTCGCGGCAGCGGCTGGTCTCGTCCCTGCTGGCGTGCGCAGGCTCGCTATGTCGACCTTGAGTGCACGCATTCTGCAGTCAGATTCGAATGTTACCGAGGTCGCACCGATCGTCGCTCCGGGAGAAGAGGGACTGTACGCCGGATTGACCGGCGGATATTCCTTCACGATGATCATTCTTCCCATGGTGGCCACTCTTATCGGCACCATCCGGTCCAAGTTGCGACCGCGGGAGAAGTGGGCCGCTTGCCTGATGGCAGCCAATCAGATCGCCGCGCAGATCTACTACTACCGCATGCGCGCGGCCTGGCCCACTTCCGTAGGATACGACACGGCCGCCCCACAAACTGAGATAGTGCCCGGTCAAGAAGACCCAGTTCCCATCTCCAAGATGAGGAAGGAGATAAAGGCACGTGAGCTCTTCGTCGGCACATGCGCGGAGATTTACAAAACGGTCATATCCTCCGAAATCAGCAAGGGCGGCTCGCTGCACATGGGCAGGATGTCCAGATACCAGGTGCAGACTGAGGCAGATCGCACAATTTTCATGGACCATCTCAGGGTGCACGTGGACGAATTCTACTATGGAATTCGCAGGAAGCCCAAGAAAGATCATAAATCCATCTTCCTCAGGGACAAGATCGAAGACGCGATGGAAGACATTGGCGATGCCATCGAGGACGCCATTGAGGCTATCGACGATGCCGTCGATGAGGTGACAGGGGCCGTCGATAAAGCTGACGAGAAAGAGAAGAAGAACAACAACTCCGACGACCTGGTCTCTCAGATGGCCATCGATTCCTACGTTGAATGCCGTGTCAGATCGATCTGTAAGCTTCTGGAAAAGCGTGCTCCAGCGCTGAGCAACCGCTTAAATCGGCTCGAATATGCGCAAATGCTCGCCAACAGTTCCGGCGCCGTGCTGGCTTTCCTCGGCCAAAGCAACTGGATTGCGATCACCGTCGCAGTCGCTTCCGTGGCCGGCGCAATGCAGGATTACTTTTACCTGCCGAGCCAGTTGGGCGAGACGAACCGCGCCATGCAGGAGCTGCACAACCTGATGATAGAATTTGAGTCGTTCTCATTAGTGCAACGCAACATGTCAAGAGTCAAGAACAAGTTCGTATCACAGGTCGAGGAGAGCCTCCTTCTCTTGTGCCAGGCGCGCACGCAGCAGTCGCCCGCGCTGCCAGGCCAAAAGGACGGCGGCAACGAAGAGGAGGAAGAGTGAGCGGCGGCAGTGGCGGATGCGGTTGGACCAGGACCACACGTGAAAGCACATCTCTGGTTCATGGCCAACGCGCGCATTTTAGCATGCAGAGCGCATTTTAGCATGCAGAGGGGACTCGTGGGCCACCCCCGCACCGAGTCCCGGCACAGACCACAGTCACAGAGCAGAGAGCAGCAGAGCGAGAGCGAGCGAGCGCCCTCGGCGCTTGTAGTGCGTTCGGTGCCGTGTTGCCTCCAGTTTCTCCACCGAACACGTCCGAAATCGGAGAGTATTCTTTCGATTCAAAATTTCAAAGTCGCGCGCCACCGCTCGCGGCGCGGTTCCGCTTGCGGCGAATTTAAGGAATAACCGAAAATCCAAAACCCCAAAAGCAAAACGTTGGCGGTCGTCGGACGTCCGGCGTTGTCGGAATTGCTCGCGTCGCGGGCGGGGACGCTCGGACGTAGCGGACCAGGCACCAGCATGCTTCCGCCGTTGCGCCGAACCGACGCGAACCGCCCACCGCGCGCCGTGGGCCGTGCCGCCCGGGTTCAGACCACAGACGTTTCAGAGCAGGCTTGAGGCATTTTCATTATCAGCAGTGTGTTGATGATGACAGCAATTGGGCCTCGAAGAGGCGCGAATTCCAATGTGGGTCAGCGTCGAGCCTGCCGACACAGCGACACGTCCGGACGGCGTGCCCGTTCTTGTGGGCGCTGCGCGAGGGAGTATCGGCATCAAGCGCCGCTACCACCTCGAACCGGTGACGAATGCGTACAACGAGGCGACGCACAAGGAATCGATGTCGCCAGCTCCACGATGCATGATGAGCGGTGCCGACGCTCAGGTATGCCCGCGCCATGATCTGGGCTGCCGTGCGCTCGTCGCCCGCGGGCAGCTCGATGCGCATATATCGACGTGCCCATTCGTGCTCATGCAGAGCTTCATTGCGGAAACACGAGCCCGGATGGAGGCGCTTGAACGTGACAATCGTGTACTTCGCTGTGAGCTGCGCGTGCTAACGGCAGCGGCCAGGGAGCGAGACGCCCTCTGGCACGAGGCGCAGTGCTGCGAGCGCTGTGGCTCGGTATTTTTCGATGCGAGGCAGGAGCTTTCGCCAGCAGCGGCTCCAAAAGAGGTTCCGATAGCGAGTGCCGTGTCGCGGCCACCGCCTTCCGCTTGCACAGCGCGTGCGCCCTTCCCAATGCGTGGCTCCGTGCGCTCACCTTATCGTTACAGACGATCAGAGGATACAGTCGACACGCTCGCGGCCGAGGATCTGCATGGCGAAGACGGCGTTGGCATCCTCGGCTCGGCATCGTACGACTCGCGAGCTAATAGCTCCTCAAAACACGCCGCGACATGCCGCAGCTGTCACGGCAGCAGGGTGCCAATGCGGCTGTGGAAGAGCAAGCGTGCCCGCGAAGTAGAGATTGCCGCGCCCGAACGCTACACCACATCCGCTGGCGCTAAAGGCTAAATAGCTCGACTGTGGACTGATCTCCCCCCCGGCGCTCGGGTCCAACGCGGCCGGTCGTGCGTCGTGGTTGATTGTTCTCGTCTGTACGGGAGTTACACTGAGTACTGTTCCCCCGGCCAGGTTTTCCTAACATCAAGCTACGCTACATGACTATGGTACTGCTTCTCTCATCTCTGCTACAGCTCGTCCCCTGAGCTCCCCTTACGCCCTTTGCTACAAACTTACTTGCTTGCGCGCACGTTCACGCGCAGGCCATTGATGAGCTGCTCGGGCGCGATCCGCCCGCTGCCGTCCCCCCTCGCGCGGACAAGCTCGTTGACGAAACTGTCGACCTCAGCAGGCGTGAACATCTTGCCAACGCGCATCGCGAGCATGCCCAGCGTGACGCGGCACGCTCCGGCGTCGAGCCGAGCGCTCGTAGTGAGAATCTCCTCCCGCAGGGTCTGCAGATCGTCAGCCGACAGATCCTGGAGCGAGTCGTCCACTGCAACGCGCTGAGCGAGCGTGTGGGCTTGGGCCTCTTTGGCACGGCGTTCATTCGCGCCCTCCACCTCCTTTTCGGTGAGCACGCACTTGACCCACGAGCCCACCTCCGCCTGCGGCAAGCTCGTGCCGCCAGTACCTTTGGCCTTGTGCGAAGGCTCGTGCGAGTGTTTGCCTTCGAGCTTTCTGTGGTGCTCCTGCGTGAGCCGGCGCATCGCCACGAACTCGTTGAAGTCGACGAAGCCGTCCTTGTTCAGGTCGGCCTTGGCAAACATTTGACGCACGCGCTTCACCGTGGCGGCCTCGGCGTCGCCGGCGGCCATCGAATGGCCGACGAGCGCCGTTTCGAACTGGTCAAGAGTGAGCAGCGCGTTGCGCTCATCGCCCTCCATCGCCACAAACGCAGCGGCCGCCTGGAGCACGTCCTCAGGCAGCTCGGTGGCATGCTCGGTTCGCAACTCGTCCACCACGGCGCGCGATCCCGAGGATCGCGCGAGCAGCATGCGCAAGTAGTCTGGCTGCACCGGAGGTGGGAGTGTCGCCGCTCTGGCGAGCGCCACTGCCTGCTCTTCGTCTGCCTCCGCGGGCTTGACGACCGCTAGTACGCGCAACGCGGCGGCCGAAGCGGCCGGCGGAAGTGCAACCGAAGCGGCCGACAGTTGGCTCGGGTCTCTATAGACGCCCCTAGATTGAAGCTGCAAGGCGGCGGACTGAGTCGAGGTCGCGTCTGTCTCATTCATGCCCAGCCCACCAGAACATCCTGCGCCCAAGTCGAGGTCGCCCAAGGAGCTGGACGAGCGAGCGCCCATCGCGTCCGCCGCGACGCTCTCGTCAAGAAGGCCGTCCTTGACGCGCCCGAAGGTCATCCCGCCGACGCGAGTCTCATTAAAGACGAGCCACTCGTTGAAGTCAATGAGACCATCCTGGTTGAGGTCAGCCTTACGACACAACGCCTCGAAGACTACGTCGCCGCTAAAGCGCACTCCGAACCGAGCGACCAGATGGCGACGAAACTCGTCGAGCTGCAAGGCGCCATCGCCGTCCAAGTCCGCGTTACAGAAGAGCATCGCCGCGCGGTGTACCTGCGCTTGGGTCATGCCTGCAATGCTGTCCACGTACTCCCGACTGTTTGAGCGCACCAGCAGCAGATCCAGGTATTGCTGGTCACGCCCCTTGACCTCACGCCGCAGCCCATCTGTCCACCGGCGGCTCACGCCGGAGCTAGCCGCGTTGTCGCCCCCGCCGCCGGCGCCGCCACCGGCGCCGCCACCGGCGCCACTTCCGGCGCCGCCACCGGCGCCACTACCGGCGCTACTACCGCCGCCTCCGCCGCCTCCGCCATCATCCCTACGATCGTGCTGCGCGTCATCGTCTGTGGTGATCGGGACGCCTCCGATGTTGGCGACGCCGGCCGCATCCAAAACCTCGGCACTCGCGAGCGGATCCTGCGCGGCGGCTTGCAGTTCGGCGCGCGCCACATCGATCCTGGCCATCACGCGCGCCCTTCGCTTCCCTCCGCGCTGGAGCCTCGCCGCCGCGTCGTCGCGCCGCGACTGAAGCTCTACGAAGTGCGGCTCCTTCTTGTCCTCGGATGTCACGGTGCCGAAGGCCGCCTCACGCTCCTTCTCCCATTTGGCGATCGCCGCCTTGGCGACGGCCAGCTCCTTGAGCGCCAGCTGCCGATCGGCCTCTAATACTGCGAGCGACTCGACCGCGTGTGCGTGCCGCAGCACACGTAGCGTGTGCGCCTCGTCGCGTAGGACCGTGGACTCGAGGCGATCCTCGTCGTGCGCGACGCGCCCGTGGCGCACGCGGAAGACGGCCTCCCAGGACGCGATCGACGCGAGCGAGCGCTCGATCTCCGCCGCGATCTCCGCCTCGCGTGCCACGCACGCCGCGTATTCCGAACGCTCGGCGCTCAATAGAGAGCCTCCGAAGGATTGCTTCGAGCGCCGCCGGCGCGAACCCACCTCGCCGACGGCGTTCCGCTTTGGCACAGCGCGCGTGAGCAGCGGCTCGCTCGGCTCGCCCGAGGGCCCCGTCAAGTGCTCGTACGCGGGCTCAAAGTACTGGCCGCCTGCCACAACGTAGCAGTCCGGTCGCAGAGCCTCCAAGCCAAACAAGATCAGCTCGGCCTGCGTGAACTTCATCCTGCCCCGCTGCAAGGCCGTGGAGAGCGCAAAGCTACGCACCTCGGTCCCCGATTTCGGTTTCGAGCGGTCGGCGACCTCCTGCCACCTTGAGCCGAGCCACGTAATGGGCTGGGTGATTGCGGCCACCCTAAACTCGTGCCACGTGATGGGCTCGAGGCCGTCCGCATGCACGCACGGCTCGGGGTCGTTGGTATTCGCCACGAGCACACAGAACTCGCCATGACCGCCTGTGCGCACATCAACGCGGTAGCCGATGATCGCCGAGCCGCCTGAATACGAAGGCGGAGCCCACTTGAGGTTTGCGGCCGTCGTCTCCATGGACACTGCAATAGGGGCGCCCGGTGGCGATGCGACGCGCCCGCTTACTTGGTGAGTCGAAGTCGACGTAGCCTGCATGATATCCAAGGCGTCGCTCGTCGCTTTGTGGCCAGGCAAGCCTGCAGCAGCCCTGAAATCTATCAAATTGGATCGCATTCACGCGAGTTTTTCAATTCACGGAGATCGGCGTGAATGGGCGAGGAAACTTGTGCATGTACGGTACTGCACTTGGACTCGACTTGACTTGTAGAGCCGGAACTTAGCATGGATCGCCTCAAGCAGCGCCCGTCGCTCGCGAAGCTCGCGGACCGCTTCAACACTGCGCCGCCTCCGGGCTACGTTGCTGGCCGAGGACGCGGCGTGAGTGGCTTCGCCAAGCCCGATCCTGCCGACCTGCCCAAGGGCCGTGGTGCACGTGGAGCGGGCGCCGCGGGGGCTGGATCATCGGCTGAGCTGCAAGCGACGGCTGCCGACGTTGAGACCGCAGGGGACGAGCACAAGCTCAAGCTCGGAGCCGACGGCAAGCTCGAGGGTGATGCAGGCGACTCTCGCGAGCTCGATCTGAGCGAGACCGAGCGGTTTGAGAAGCAGCAACTTTCCATGGACAGCTCTGAGGCAGGCTTTAAGATAGAGGCCTTCAACATGGACGCGGAGCGTCGCGAGGGCCACTTCGACGACGATTTCAACTACGTGTGGAAGCGCAAGGGCGACGACCCCGACGATGCGAATGACGCTTGGCTCGGCGAGGTCGACTCCACGGGCGAGAGCGCCGAGAAGGTCGAGAAGCGGCGGCGTCTGCTGCAGCAGCAGATTGAGATGCAGCAGCAGCCTGACGAGCCCGCGGCCGACCGCGGGGCACTGCTCCAGCAGATTCTCGCGGTCGTGAAACCTGGCGAGACGGTGGCTGCAGCTCTCCGGCGCCTAAGCAAGAGGCACGCTACGAGTGGTGGCAAGCGTCAGGCTGCCGGGTCCGGCACGCCAAGTGCCGCGTCGGCCGCAGGTGCGGCTGACGGCCACGGCGACGACGGCAATCTCGAGGAGATACTCGCCAAGCAGCAGTTTGAGGAGCTGACGGACGCCGCTGACGCGATGCTCCGCGCGGGTCGCTTCGACATCTACAGCCGCCTGCGTGAAGCGCTCCTCGATGAGGTTGAAGTGCTGCGCCGGGCGGCCGATGGCGCCGCTACCAGCAGCCTCGCATCCGCACAGGGCGACGAGGCCTCGGCCGCAGCTGCTGTAGCCCTCGGCATCGAGCCGCATGTGCACGCCGGCGCCGTGGCGGGCGGCTTCGTGCTCGACGCCGCCCATCGCGTGTACTTTAACGCATCGTCGGGCCTCTACTTCGACCCTCGTTCCTCCCTCTACTGGTCCGCAAGCAGCGCGAGCAGCAGCCAGCCGGTCATATACTACGTGTGGGACGCGGCCGCGGCGCAGTTTGTCGTCGCGCCTGTGGACGGTCAACTGAGCAGCTAGACCGATCCCGGCTAAACGGCCTGTAGACCGTGCAGAGCCGATTCGTCGCAGCGAATTTCTGATTTCCGGTTTGCGGTTTCGCAACTTGTGAAATTGAGCTTTAAATCCAGCTCAAATCAAGTAGGATTTCTGTAGGCTGTGCGGCTGATTTCAAGAATCGATCCCGAGTACTGTACAACACGGCGCTATGCTATCGGTTGCGACGTGGATTAGCATGGTATGTACACTGTTGTACACAAATAGTAATTATTAGGACTTTAGGAGCTGGATCGCGCTCGGCCTCCCCCCCCCTCTCACGTTTCACCGGGACGCCTCTCACGCCACCGCCACTGCGAGCTGACGCTTGAGCGGCGGCGGCACCTCGGGTGGGCCCGCCGCTTCCATCGAGCGATACGAGGGCTGCTCGACGCTCTCGTCCTCGTCGACGTCGTTCCATGAGCCCGTCGCCATGCTCGCGTAACCGCCGCTTGACTGGCCATGGAAGGGGGGCGGACCAGACGAAAGCGAGCGCCATTCCATAGAAGGCACCTCTTCGAGGACGCACGCGGCAAGGGCACTGCCCAATCGGCTAAGGCTGGCGCCGCCGACGCCGGCGCCCTCAGCGCCATCCGCCTCCATCGGCTCGCCCGCGAGCTGGCTCACGGAGCGGAGCACGGCTCGCTGGCGTCGTGATGGGCGCTCTTCAATGCCTTGCACGGGCGGCGGGGGCGGCGGCGGCAGCGGCAACGGCAGTCCAGAGGCATCGGCTGTGGCATCGGCTGTGGCGTCGGCTGTGGCGTCGGCGTCGGCTTCGGCACCGTCGGAGGCGGCGGCGATGGCGGCGATGGCGGCGGTGGCGGCGGCGCTCACGGCGGCGGCTCTCTCGGCTTCAGCAGCAGCGGCGTAGACCTCACTCTCGGTCAGGGCCTCACTGTCGTGCACGAACTCGGACGTTAGGATCTGCTGGAGGGAGAGACGCTCCGCGGGCTCAGCCTCCAGCATGCCATCGAGGAGGTCCGCCGCCTCGGGCGCGCTGCTGAGCAGTTGGTGGCGCCGCATCGGTCCGTACATACGCCGCAAGGGGAAGACTTGAATGGACACAGGTCCGCAGGTGGCCTCGAGAGTACCTAAGCCGAGCGTGTGCTGCTCTTGGAGGTGCTGGTACCCACTGATGGTGGGGTGCTCGTCGAGCGGATAGAAGCCCATGAGCATCACGAAGAGGCACACACCGAGCGACCACACGTCCGCTGGCACGGCATCGTACGGCATCGTCGGAGGCTCTCGCCTGCCTTTGTTGACGAACACCTCGGGCGACATGTAGGCGGGCGAGCCGCGATAAAGATCTTGGTTCACCAGACCGAGCTGGAGGTCGTGCCACAGACCGAGGTCTACGACGCTCACAGTCTGCATGTCGGCATGGAGCATGCAGTTCTCCTGCAAGGCGCTCGCATCGACTCAGGAGGCAGTGCGGCTACAGGGACTTGCGGGCAAGGGGTTCGGGCGTTCCTAGCGACGACGCACCAGCTTGATGTCGAGGTGCCCTATTCCCAGCTTGTGCAGGTGATCGACGCCACGCGCAATTTGGTGGAAGAGCGTGCGTGCCCGCACCGTGGGCACAGGCGTGCCTTGTGAAAGTGCTTCAATCACGTTGTCATACAATTCTCCCCCGCTGATGCACTCGAAGCTGAGGAGGCTGCCACCAGGAACGGTTTCGTGCCCGAAAAACTTGACGACGTTGGGGTGGGGATGTGCCTGGATGCGCTCCAGTGCTGCTGCCTCACGCCGAGGGTCTGAAATGCCGATCGCGGAGGCCACGCTCTTCACAACCCTCTGCGCACCAGTGGCGCGATCGACGTAGAGGTAACAGCACCCGTAGTTCCCCTGTCCGAGGGGCTCGAGCCTGTCTAGCGAAAAAGATCCAAGATGCAGGGGAGGGGCGGGGGATGGCATTTTTGCCCGAGACGCAAGGCACGCGGCAGTCGCACACGGTCTTTTTCCAAGCTCGCGAAGAATGCAAGAACACGAGCGCGCCCGACTTAGAGGTCGACTGTACTGTACGAGGTCGACTGTACCGGTACATTTGCACCGCAGCTCCCCCGGTGTCATTTTACCGGGTGTCTTTTTAAGACACCGGGGGAGCCGGGACACAAGACCGGTACCAGCGCCCCCCACAGTACTATTGTTCTCAACAGTTACCGGACTCCACAAACACACTGCATGACACTGGTGTTGGGTGGGGTCTATGGTGCTCGCTTACCCCTCCTCCTCCTGATCCGCTATTCGAAAGGGTTGCCGGCGGGCGCTGTTGACGGCGGCCCGAACGGATTCACCGTCTCGGACGGAGCCGCCGCACCGAAAAGCGCGGTGGCCGCGGAGAGCGAGGCGTCGGAGACGCGAGTGGTCGGTGCTGCTCCAAAAGGGTTTGATGAGCCGCCAGGTGGGTCGTCAAATGGCGACGAGGCCGTTACTGGTGGCGACGGCTTCGGCTTGACATCGAAGGCTCCGGCGAAGATGGAGTCGCGCAGGTCGGTGCCTCCGGAGGACGGCGTCGAATTCGTCCGTGTGGGCGGCGGCGGCGGCATCCAGCTTCCACCGGGCGACGTGGGTGTCGCAGGCTTTGCCGCGTTGCCAAAGATGCTGTCCCGAATGTCCTTAGCGCTGCTGCTCCTTGCCGCGGTAGGCTCCGTTTTCGAGGGAATCTCGTGCAGCGAGGGCGACGTCGGCTCCGCTTCCTTGAACCAGTCGATTTTGGTGGAAAAGGCCGTCGTGAGCACCTTGAGAACCTCCTCGGCTTCGATTCGCACAGAGAGGTCGCGCTTCGAGAGGCGGTCGGGGTGGAGCAAACGTGTGGCCTTGTGGTATGCGAGTTTCACCTCACGTTCCTCTGCGCCTTCGGCGGGCACCCATGGCCGCGGTGCCTCATCGCTCAGCTCAGCTGCAGCGAGAGTGAACGTGTGAGGGCAAAAGGCTTCGAGCGATGAGAGCAATGAGATGAGGCCACGTCCCTCAGCCCATTGCCTTGCCCGCTTCTCGAATACGTGGCGGAAGGCAGGCTCCGGATCCGGAGGCTCGACCCGGGCACTGTCCTCTTCGGGTCCCGCCTTGGCATTGTCAACCACGGGCTCAGCCTTCTCTGTGTCCTCGTCCTCATCAGGCATGTTTGCGGGCTCGATTCGACTTCAGCCGACATTCATGTGAATTCACACCATCACGCTCGCTTCCATTCGCCCGGCCTGCCTACCCCGCCCACAGGGCCCAGCTCACCCCACAACTGGGCGAACAACGCCTCGAGGCAGTCGCCTAGCTCGTCGAGGACTGTGGCGCAGTCTCGCATGCGCCTGCGGACTCTCACGTCCATGACAATTGCCACCACCCAGCGAGTCACTGCCGATGCCACGCGAAGCACGCGGCACTCATCGGTGATGCCTCCCTTGGCCTGCATGCTGATGCGCATGGCCTGATCGAGGCGCGCCATGCAGACACGAGGGAACGCCGCCTCGACAGCATCCAAGCGCTCTGTAGGCGTGTCTGCTGGCTCGAAAGAGAGCATCCGGGAGAGCAGCGCGCCCACGTGCTCCTGCGCCTGCTCACCAAAGCGCGCACCGAGCGAAGGCATCGACTGACGAAACCACTCAATGCTGCTGGTCTCGAGGTCGCTAGTGCTGCTGCTGCTACTGCGACTGCTGCTTTCGATGCTCGAGTAGGTCGTGGACACCTCATCCACGCCCTCAAGCAGTAGCCGCAACAGCACCGTCGCCATGGCCAGTGACTGCGGCGGCGTGGCGACGCGTTGTGCCTCTCGGAAGTCTTTGAGAGCGAGCAGGCTCAAGCGCCGACGCGCGTCTTCTAGCCTCTTTTGCGTGAGGATCAACGCCCACTCCTCGTCGCTTCGAGCTCCTCGGACATACGCCGTGGATTCAGCGGACACGGATAGCGCAGCCGAGACCGTTTGGTCCTTGATCTGCGAGACCTGGTGCGACCAGTGCTCCAAACGCTCGCCGTCGCGCACGCATCTCGCCAGGGCGCGCCAGCCGCAGTTAGGCTTCCCTGGGCCTACTGGCAATTGGAGCGCCAGCGCTGTCCACACTGATCGGGTGTTTGTCGATGTGCGCACGACTGCCAGGAGCGTACGGGTGTGCCGCTCCCACAGCACATCATCATGCAGCGTGCTCTCTCGAAGTGCTCGATTCACAGCAGCAGCAGCACCGGTGGCAGCAATGCCGGCGAGGCTCAGGATGTGTGTGACAACATCGGGCCCTAATGTCTCCCACACGCACAGTCCCACATTGGCAGGGTCCGCTGATCGTGCCGCTGAAATGCTTGCGTGATTTACAGCCAGTGTCTCGACAGCAGGGATCACAGATAGCAACCGCTCAAATCGGTAGTGGCCTTGCCTTTCCATTTCGTTGAAGAAGGCTTGCCAGATTCTTGAAAGCTCTGATGTGGTCGGTTCAAGGGTGCTGCACACAGGTCTACAAGTGCAGTGCTGGGAGTCGTTGACGCGCATTGAGGCGAGGCTCCGCACAAGAAGCGTCGCTTGCGCCATCCAAACCCCTTCCTCCGGGTGTGAATGTGAATGTGTGTATGTGTGATTTATGACACGTAAAAAGCATTCACAGGCACCGTGGCCGCGGGCCGTTCACATTCATGCACGATTTCACAAAACCAACTTTAGATTCGGACTTGGCGGTGCGGCGCGGCGCGAGTGCGCTACAGTTGTACAGTTTAAACTGTTACAGTAGAAGTGTCGTGTAATAAACTACAGTTGTACTAGTTACTGTCAAACAGTACTGACCGGTGAGACAAACTTTAGACAAAATTCGGCATTTAGATTCTGAAGTGCGACAAGTGCGTCTAGTGTGTACGCGGGTCCGTTTGCTCCTCAAAATACCTAGATCGTATAAAGTTCCTATTGGCGCGTTTTCTGACTACACAGGGCCGTAACAGGGCCGCAATTATAATTTGACCGCCACCGAAATCTGAACCTTGTCGGCAGCGAGTATGGTCACCTTCAGCAGCAGGCTCGCCGCAGAGGGGAAAAACCGGACTCGGCCGCCGCCGCCGCCGCCGCCGCCGCCGCCGCCGCCGCCGCAAGTTGTGGGCGACGGATCCGCACACGGATCTGCACCACGGATCCTACATGCCGCATGATCAGGCCTCCAGGTGATCGGGAAGAGCGCCTCAGACATGACCGTGCCGTTCACTTGCTCCGGTGGGCGTAGCTTGTGCGCCAGCGTGCTGCCCATTGCGTGCGTGAACTGCGCGTCCGCCGGCACAAAGTGGATGCCTAGGCCTCGCCGCGGCCGATTCGGGCTTTCGTTTGCACCCGACCCATGCCAGAGCCGACCATTGTGGATGCCGCAGCCGCCCATGCGCACGCCGAGCGTCGTGAGCTCGAGAGCCGCCTCGGGCTCCTCGATGCCCTCACGCCGCGCTGCGTCGTGCAGCAGAGCAAACCGGTTGCGGCAATCAAAGAACTGCTGCGCCGAGCCGACGCGCCCATCCGCCCACTGGTGGGAGCCGGCAACGTACTGCAGGGGGCCGAGCTCAGGCTCCATATCATCGAGTGCGAGCCACACGGTGATCACATCCGAGGGTGTGAAGTCGAAGTAGGCGGAGTCGCGATGAAAGGTGATGGGCGCCGCGCCAGGAGGCTTGGCCCACACCTGATCGTTCGCGACGCGAGCCCCAGCCGCCCAGCCACCAAGCTGAGCAACCAATTGGCCGAGAGTGGGGCTCAGCACGACGCTTGCAAATGTGGCATCAGCCTTCCATATGTTGATCACTTGCAGCGTCTGCTTCGATGGACCGCCGAGTGGCGGCGGCTTCTTACCCGGCTTACAGCGGCGCTCTGCACTGAACTTGGGTGCCTTGTCCGCACAGCCGAAGGCACCGTCGCACTCGCCACGCAACACAAGCTCCAGCTGTGCGTTCAGAGCTGCGCAAGTGGCTGCGCCGAGGAGGTTTTCGGCCACTATGAAGCCAGTGCGAGCAAAGTCGGCTTCGGCGCAGGCAGGCAGCTCGGGCCTGCGTACTGGGTCGAGCTGCATGGCGTGCAAAAAAGCTCGTGAATGTGAAACATCTGCATCACATTCATGTTAATACACACAACACGTAAGCAGCACATTCACAACCAGCAAAAAGGGGAGCTTGCATGACGTCACAAACCGACTCACACCGCCCGCCATAACCCTACCATAACCCCATCTGCCGTCAGCACAATCATTCAATGTTTCCATCGCGCTGTCAGTCACATTCAATAGTCAACCCACCTCACATTCCTCTCACTTCGACTTGTTGAGGAGTGGGCTGAGGAGCTCTGCGACGGCTAGTAAGGGGTTGGCCGGGCGCTCCTTCAGCACGGTGGCGATGGCCATCGAGAGCTTTGCATGCACGCCAAAATGCTCGAGGTACGCGCGGTGTTCCAAAGTGTGGAGGTCCACAACTGTGTCTTCGTCGTTGTTCTTCTTCCAGTGAGGCGGCTGCCAGAAGGGCGTGCTTAGCAAGGCGGCGGCAGCACTGAGCTGGGCGGCCAGCTCGGGCGCGGGGACTGCGCGCAGTCTCTTGAGGGCTTCCCACCCGGGGAGCTGCGTGAGCTTGAGGTACTCGTTCGCTGGATCTTGCGCCGACGAGTAGGCACCCACGATGAGTGAGACGGTGATGCGGCAGGCAATGAGGGTGGGTAGCACGGCCCACTCGGCGACGGTGAGGCCGCGCTGGCCGAGCGCCGTCATCTCGGCCGCGTAGCTGCTTGTCATCGCGATCGCCACCTCGAGCTCGCTCAGAGCTGGCGGGGCCGCCACGCCCGCCGTGCCTGCCGTGCGGGCGCTATAGTGCAGCGCAATGAGAGCGTACGCCGTCGCGATCGCAATCTCATTGACGAGCCATGAGTACGTCATGTCGCCAAAATCGATGATGCCAAGCACCTGCGTTCCACCCGCGTCGACGAGCACATTTTGGTCGTTGACGTCGCCGTGGATAGCCGCCATGCGCAGCTGCGGCGCGAGAGGACGCACCGAGCTCTCGAACTCGTCGAGCACGCCCGCTAGCAGCGCGTGACGCTCGGCGGGGGCGTGCACTAGCAGTGGGCGCACGTTAGGCGCGTGCGCGAGGTCCCAGACATGCTCGCGGTGCGCGGCCGGGTGGTCGAAGTCCGCGAGCGAGGCGCTCAGTCGCGCCGTCGCCGTGCCGAGGTTGCGCAGCAGAGTGAGTGTGAGCGGCACGTCCGCGAAAAGTCCGCTCGGCCGAAAGGGCAGCAACCGAACTGCGTGCTCACGCTCGATGCCTGACGCGAGCGGCGCGGTAGCACGCGCGATGGTCTCACCATGAACTGAGGGCAGCGCGCGTGGGCTCCAGCAGCCTGCGCCCCTGCGCACACAGATCATTGCCTGGTTTTGGCATTCGATGAAGGCGGGAGCGAGCGACTCGACGCCGTTGTGGATCTTGAGCACAAAATGCTGCACCTCGCCGTCGCGTGTGCCGTTGCAATCGCGGGGGTCGGACAGCGCATCCGGACGTGCGTGCGTCGCACGCAGGTAGAAGTTACGGTCGTCGTACGAGTCGAGCTCTTTGAGCGAGCCGGCGACCACGTCCAGGCCGTACAGCTCCTTGGCGAGCTGCACCGCGCGCTCCGCGCTGATCACAGGCTTCTCTGCCTTGCGGCGCTTCTCCTGTTCTAAAGATGACATGTTTTGCGGCTCGGGCGCCGAGAGAGGTGTGAACCAGGGTGTGAACATTTCCGGATGTACCGGAACTGACGCTAGGGCGGTCCCCCATCGCCACCCTCGAGGTCCGCCTTTGCGGCGCGGCAGGTGAGCTCCACGCGCACCCAGCCGCTGCAGCTCTGCTGGCCAACGCCGATCACCTGTGGGAATGCTGCTAGCAGCGTGGCCCAGACCTCACCGCGAAGCCCCTCGAGTGCCCCGACCTGTGCGTGCGTGCTTGAGCCGATGGCATACTCCGGGTGCCGAGGTAGCATGTAAGCAATACGACCCTCGGCGAGCCGCCACAACACCGAGGGCTCGCTTCCTAGTACGCTCACGACTTCACTCGTGGAGCTGCCCCCAGCTGCGAAGGCATCGCCCGTGGCGTCGGCGTCCGTGCCGGCGGCTGGCAGCAGCCGCAGGCGCACATGCCAGGGGCCAAACACGCTCTCGGTCGTCTCGGTGCCCTCTGCTGGTGGGTCGAGTCGAGTCCCCTCGGCGGCATGTGGACGCGCTGCCCAGACTCTCCCATGATGCTCGCCGGGGAAGAGGTGTGGCGCAAAGAGCACCAAGCGAGTGCCCACAAGTAAAGCGCGGATCTCACGCTTGAGGGATAGCCAGCCATCTTTGCGCTTGTGTGCTGGGCGCTGAAGCCGCTCCATTAGGAGAAGCGCGGCACGTTCCTTGACGAGGCCCACGCCGAGCATCTGCTCGCAGATATGCCGGAGCGCCTCGCGCCAGAAGAAGAGGGGCATCTGCACGTACGCCGCGACGTCAACCCAAGCAGCCGCCGCCGAGACGTGGACAGAGCCCCAGAAGGGTCGCAGCATGTGTGCCTCGACGAGCTCCGCACACTGCGCCGAGTCCTTGGCGAGGGCGCTCAGGTGCCCGCCGATGCCTTCGCCAAACGTGTCTTGGAGGAGCGGAAACAGTTGATCGCGCAGCTTGCCGCGATTGGACCATTTCGGTGTGGTGTCCTTGAAGTACGGCACGCCATACTTGTGAGCGTACTCGTAGATGATGCTCTTGGGATGTGGGAGCATCGGCCGGTAGATGAGCACGCCGCCCACCGTCGAGGCGGCCGCGATGCCCGCCACGTTGAGCAGCTGCGCGCCCTTAAAGACGTTACAGAGCACGTTCTCGTGCAGATCCCCTTCGTGATGACCAAAGAAGACGCCACGGCCACCGGTGGCCTGCAGGCACGCCTTGTATGCGTCGAAACGAATCCGGCGGGTTTCGCGCTCGTACTCATCCCGCTGGCACGTCGCGCGCTGCATCTCACTTACGGTTCGCACGCGGATCTCCACACCGCGCTCTCGGCACCAAGTCTCCACGAAGGTCGCCTCGGCGCCCGACTCGACGCGGTTCGCATAGTCCACATGCACCGCATGGACCGAATAACGCAGCCCGTGCGCCTTGCGTAGCGCGAGCAGCACGTGTGTGAGCACCATCGAGTCCACGCCGCCCGACAGCGACACGATCAGCGCTGGCTCCTCCGCCAAGATGGCGCCGTGGTGGGCGCTCTCGCCCTCCGCAGGGGCCGTGTCGACCGCGCTCGCCACAGCGCTCGTGGCGCCGTGGTGGGCGCTCTCGCCCTCCGCAGGGGCCGTGTCGACCGCGCTCGCCACAGCGCTATGCTTCCTGTCCGTGTTCCCGGTGGCCGCCATGCCCTGGCCCCTGCCAGCTGTGTGCTCACACTCGCGCACCTGCGGAAGCGCACGCCGGCGGGCATTCGCCTTTGGCTGGCTTTCACGCCCACGCCCACGCGCCGTCGGCTGCCCGTTACAAGCAGCCCCCAGAAGGCCATTCGCCTCGAGGAAAGCGAGCACGGTCTGGCTGAGCGTCTCCTCGGGCGCCTCGCTCTGGTCGAGCTCGTGCTCGCGATCGGGCCGCTCGAGGATGTCATGCGGGTCGCCACGGTTCTCGAGGTGCAACAGGCGCAGCTGCGTGTGTCGGCGGAAGCGCAGCAGGAGCTCGGTGCTCGCCTTGCTGTCCTCGAGTCGCGGCGCCGTTCGCTCGAGCACCTCGCGCAGCCGCTCCACCGTGGCTTGATGGCGCAACGGCATCAGCGCAAAAATGAGCTGCGCGGTGTCGAGCCCACCATCCCAACCACGTGCGAGCAGCATGCGCGTCGTGCGCAGCGCTCGCACATCATTGGCGGCCACTGCCGCTGCATCGCCGCGGTGCACGTGCCGTGAGAGCTGGTCGAGAAGCACAATGAGCGCGAGCGCAGCTTGCGGCGTGCGAGACCACGCACCATCGAGCTCGCCACGCTCCGCACTCGCGAGCAACTCACCGAAACGTGTGCGAATGTCTGCGTCAAGGGCCAGCTGCGCCGCCGAACCCGCTTGCACAAACCACTTGGTCTCGTAAGCAGTCTCTAGATCGCCGGCAAACCAATAATCGAGCACGGCTGTGTGCATGCTACGCTGCCGTCTGAACCGCCGAACACATTCAATCACGAGTGCCACTGCCGTGGCTGCGCCGGCGATCGCAACGATGTTGCGTGACATTTCGTCGCGATGCGCCTCACGGAAGGGGCTTTGAGAATCCGCGAACGGTGGGATCTCAGCTTTTTGAACAGGCGTTTCGTCGACAGAATATTGGTGTCCATCTAGACGCCACGTTCGCTTTCGAATTGCCCGGAACGACGCTTTGCGGAGGTTTTTCTGTGTGGAGGACGCCATTGTTTTTTCCCAGTCCGGACGGCGGCCGTGACCGTCCACTAGTACCGCAAAGCCGAGTCTCAGATGGGCAAAAAAGGCAAAGGAAAGGGAAAGAAGGGACCCGAGGACTGGGGAGCGCGCGATGTCGAGAAATATGTGACGGTGGAGATCCGCAACTCGGTCTGGCAGTCCATGCGCTTCACGCAGCTGCTTGGCACCTCGACCAAGCTCTCGCACTTGGTGCAGGTGCGCCCGGCTCACGGCCGAGCTGCTCAAAGCCACTTACACATTCGCGCGCAAATGCGCTTGCTGGCCCAACCCATCCTCACACACTCACAGACATCGAAATGCTTTGCGCGCAGCTCATTATGGACAAGCACCAGGTCTCAGGCTTGCATGGGCTCTACCTCTACCTCGGCACCGAGGTGGACGACAGCGCGCTCCTACGATCAGAAGAGTATGGGCTGACGCTCAAAGATGTCAACTTTAAGAACGGCTCCATCAACGACCAGATCGTGCAGGTCGTCACCTACGAGTATGCGCCACACAAGACGCACGACGCTGGCACGATGCCGCCCTCACGGAGCTACGGTATCTCCAATTTACCACAAGGGCTTATGCTGCCTTCATTGAGATCGGCTGCTGCTACGTCAGTACCGGCTCTAGCAGCTGAACCTGCAAAAAAATAGGTAGCTGCTTACGAGATCATATTAATTATTATAATATAATATAGGCTCTCAACCGATACGTCGATAGATTTTCGCGTGCCGGCCCGCGGGTTCGCGTAAGTCTCGCTTGGGTAGTCAAGTCGTACAGAACTTTAACCTGTATCTTCGCGATCTTTTTCGCCCGGGAGTCCCGGCCGACCGCGCGACCGCGGGGCAAGCCGGCATCGGCGGCGCCCACGACCGCACGAGACAGCTTACACGCAGTGGGTTTCGGTTTTGCTGTGGACACCGTGGAGCCCCGTCCCCGACCAGTGAACGCTTCCAGCAGAGGTCGCCCCCTCTCTTTCAAGCAACTCGGCACGTCATTCTCGGCAGCCGAGCCGGCTACCGCTGGCGTTAGGTACTTGTGTTGTTTCGACTAAATAGCTTGCTTGTCCTCTTTTTGCCTCTGGGCCGTAGCAGCGCTTGCGCCTTCTGCGCCTCTGCCTCGGCGAGCGTGCGTGAGCCATACGCATCAAAGACCAGGCCGTCAGGCGTACAGCAGTCCGCAAAGAATCGGTACAGTGCAGGCTTGAACTTGAGACGCTCGGATCGCTGAGCCTTGGGGCACTTGTGCGTGGCGCTCAGCGGCTCGGCCAGCGCTTCCGCAAACGCCTTCCACTCGGAGCAAGACGGGTTGGCTTGCATGCTCCACGCAATGCACTTGAAGGGCCCGAAGTTCGCATGCAGGATGCCGCAACGGCGCGGGCACTCGTGCACGGTCGCGTTGTGGAAGCCAAAGTGAGCGGAGATCTGGCGGTTCCACTCGCACGGCAGCCATGCAAATAGATCGGGACGCGCCGCGAGCAAGTACGTGTACAGCGTCTGGTCGCCCAGATAACCAATGCGCCGCCCGTCCTTGCCAGTTGCGTGCTTGTCGAGAAGCCCGTTGTACTCTGCCGAGGCACGCATCTTCTGGATGTCGAGGAGCTGCACGCCACCGTTGGTGCCCGTGAGCGGCTCCATCAGCCGGCTCTGCTCGCGCGCGATCCCGAGCAGCGCGGTGCCGAACTGATCGAACTCATGGTACAAGTCAGCCACGTCACGCACCAGGACCACATCCGTGTCGAGCAGGATGAGCCGGCGCACATCGGCAGGCATGATGTAGTGCAACAGCGGCTTATAGAGATACTGCGGGCCGGGGCCGTGCGAGAGGCGTTTCATACCATCATACAGGCACTGCGCGCGTGCTGGTATAACCAGCTTCGTGAGCCGGAAGCCCGGCAGGCTCTGCTGGAAGAGTGAGGGCTCGAGCTGCTTACTGATGATGGCGTGAAAGCGCACGCGAGCAGCAGTGCTATTGCTCGCACTGCTCGTGATTCGGCTCGCGGCGCGTATCATCGAGGCCGCATCTGGGCGCATCCGCGTGTCATAGAAGGCGATGTCGATCGGTAAGGAGGTGGCTGAGGCGGCTGAGGCGGCAGAGGCAGCTGCGGCTTCTGCAGCGGCGTCCGACGCTCCGACCGCCTGCGCGACGCCGTCCGGAAAACACGAGGGAATGATTTCAGCTGGCGGGCGCTTCGTGCCCTTCGCGCTCGAAGGCTGCGCGATAAACATCAGCAGGAGAAGTGGCGGCAAGTCTTTGCGCGCCATGCGCGCTGCCCGAAAGCTCAGCGGCATTGTGCATGCACAAAAGATGCGTGTGGAGGAGTGTGAATGACAGCACCGTCGGGATCCGGAAGAAGATCACCGAGATGAAGATGCGCCTTACATGTATCAAGGACGCGCTTAAGGCGACCGGGCGGGGCTAAGCGTTAAGCGGCCCAGCCCGGCGGCTGATCGAGTATGGCTGTGATAAGGGGGTCCAGGGGTCCCCGAGCAAGAGCAAGTTGTAACCGCACACGTATGTATGCTGGTCCGGTGTCTTGGGTGTGAGGGTGTCGAATTAAGTCGAATGATAAACATAGGCTGTGACGGGGGTCCCCAAGCTAGTGGTACAGTATACCCGCATCCGTACGGTATGTACGCCGGTCCGGTGTCTTGAGTGTCGAGTTATAACGCATTGCGCTGTGAATCGCAATCGGGTGTCTTGGGTTGACTTTTGGGACGGGAGGAACCCGGTTCTGGCTTCTGCGTTCGAAGCGCGGAGAAGGGAGACGCTCGTGGTACTAACATTTACACGTACGTGGATCTCACCTCTTCTTACCTTTCCCTTTGCCGCCATCCCCGCCTCCGGGGCCGCTGGTGCATCTACCCGTCTCCTCGAGCAGCGCTCGGGCGGTGCTCGCAATGTACTTGAATCGAACAGGACCGAGCAGGACTCCGCCAAACCAGCGCGAGACAACCACTAGCACATTGTTCACGTTGGCCAGCTCAAGGAGCGCCGCCAGCTTGGTGCCCGAACTCGACTCACCGTCGTCGTCATTGTCCGACACCTGCACGCCTCTCTCGTCGACGTAGCGGTAGGCAAGCATGTTGTGCGTAGCTCGTGCAATGCGCTTATCGGAGAGCAGACGAGCAAGTGCCCATTTGACGTGCCCCATGGACGTCACGGTGGCGACGTGCGCCTGGAACTCCTCCGAAGGCCCACTCTTGGGCGGATGGAAGGACGCACCACTGGTGACCTCGACCGCAAATGACGGGTCGATGGATTCAGCGCCAAAGTGGCGCACACGTTGACCGTAGCGGCTGGTGGCCGGCATGAATGTGAAGCCGCTCGCATCGGCCATCGCAGAGGCCAGCTGGTCAATCTGCTGGTCTGCATCGGCCACAGCAGCGACCGCGGCGGCTTCGGCGGCCTCCGACTCTGCGCGCTCGGTGAGAGCCTCCCGTAGGTGCTCAGCCCATGAGTAGACGACCTCACATCCATCAAACAGCCAAGTGATTTCGGCTACCAACGCTGCGCGCTCGTCATCGCTGAGAGCTGGTATGTGCAACACTGGAGTGGGCGGTGAGGTGGACGGATAGTCATCTGGCAGAAAGCACTCGAGAATGGCGCCATTTACTCCGAGATCGATGATCCATGGCCCAGCCGCGTCGCCCTCTAGGGCGTCCGCGTAGATGGCGTGCAGCGCCTCGTGTTCCGCAGCACGGCGCAATGCATCAGTCTCCATGCTTTGGCAGGGTCGTAGCCGCCCCTACAACCCCTTCGCTTTGGCAAAACTCGCCGCGAGACGGTCCGCGCTTTTTCGAGACCCGCAAGCCGCGTTGTCGCGCACACCACACCGAGTCCACGGACACTCGAAGAGGGGGGGAAGTTCGGTGCAAAGTTTTGGGGGCCGGATCCTTGAAAATCCTCGCCGGTGTGATAGTCCACCGAGCGACGCGACCACTGCGTGGCAGTGTTTCGCGTGGTACTGGTAGTGGCTGGTCCGGGTACCGGTACCGGTAGCTCGGTACCGGTACCTTGTGTGTCGATTCAACTGACCCTTTCTCAAGTTTTGGACACGAATGATGTCGGAGCCCCCTTCATGCCCCTTCACCAGATGCACTGCGTCACCGGGCCACAGTCCGTACTTCGTTGAACATTCTCAGAATCCATCTTTTGTGTCCTCACTCGCTCGCGGTTTGTGCGCAGCCGTGCCGCGCAAGTGGTGTGAAGAACCGCATGGCCATCGTCCACTTCATCAAGGGACGCATTGAGATGGCCGAAGTCAAAGTACTCGGGACAACGGTTCTGAGGCTGAACAAGCCAAGGCTTGAAGCGCCAGAAGCGGGACACTGGCAGCGGGCAACTGAGGTGAGCGTGGGCATTGCATTGCTCGTGAAGGAAAGGGCAGTGCATGCTCAGGTCGAAGCGCCCTGTGCCCCTGTCGGTTCCTCGTTCCCTCATCAAGTAGATGTACGTAAAGAGCCCTTGGTCGGTGTTGCCGCCGACAAAGTCCCAAGTGTTGCGCTGCACCGCTCGGGCCAAGCGAAAGCGCACTCGGTCTCGCGCCAGCAAAAGGTCGTGCGGTCGTCCGCTCAGGTTGAACCCATGTGTCAGGTTGAAACGAAGCGTCTCGAGCACCTGGACGCCCACCTGAAAGAGCCTCCGATTAGGCTTCAGCAAGAAGGTGCAACCATTGAAGGGCGACTCGAAGTCGCCAGTGGCAAGTAGATCCGACGGCATGTGGCGGAATCGGTGAAGCTTGAGGGGCCATTGATTCGCATGCGACTCCATGACTGACCTGTTGAAGAAGTGGTCCACTTCCAAGTCGGACGAGTAGATTGCCGCATATTCAGTCATTCCGACGTACTGCCACTTCATGAGATTCGTTTTCATTGCCCGATTCTTTCGGACAAGGCCACCATCTCGGATGTTGTGGTGAGCCGATGCGTGCCAGCGGTCAACGAGCTGCGAGAAGTTCGCATCAAATGGTAACACTCTTAGGAGCTTGCCGACGGCCGAGCACTCTTCACGCACGAGGCTCACATTGTTGGTGAGCACGACAACCTCTGCAAGGCCGAAGCCCATCAGCCGTGCCATGGCCGCGGCATTGAGACACCACTTGGTGATCCCGCAAACAGCATTCTCTGGCTGCTCGGATGGCACGTCGGCGATGGTCGCGAGCGCGAGCGCTCGGCGAGATATCGCGCCGAGTCGTCGGCGACCGTCCGCACTTTCCATGTGTGTGAGTCGTTCGCACGTGCAAGACAAATCAAGTCAAGTCACGGTACGGGTATCGGTTTGACGTGGAAGTGTGTGGGCCGTAGGGAAAAGGTCAAATTCATCCAGACAACTTCTCTCTTGCGTGGAGACAGGAGAGCCCCGGGGCATCTACGGGGCATCCTCAGAACCACACTCGCGGCGCCCTGCACCATCGGTCAATTGAAGTGCATCGAACGCTTGTGGAACGCATTGTTGGGTTGTTTGGTCACTTTCGGGCGATGCCTCGGCGCTGGCACGGCCGGTTCAGCGGCGGCGGACGTACTTTCGACCCCATCCTCTGCATCCTCGCCTGTTAGCTTGGCGATGCGCTTGCGCAGGTGCGCTGCCGTGTGCTGCAGCGCGTTGAGGCGCGTGTCGCGCGCCATCGCTGCGTAGTCGGTGCCGTGTTTTGCCATAAGCTTGAGCAGCACGATGCGCTCGCCCGCTGGCACCGGCCGAATCGTCACGAGGCCCTCCGGAACCTCTAGCTCAAGCTGATGCACGCCACCAGCCGTCGAGCCCACCGCCGCTGCGGCGCCGCCGGTCGCCGCGGGCACGTGTTTGATCGGTTTGAAGCCGGTGATCGTCTCCTTCACCGCGCCAATCTGGTTGGCATCCGCCATCAGACCAAGCCGCGCGTAGTTGGCAAATTGTGACTCCTTCTCGTTGTAGTCAAGTGCAGACCCCTGGAAGCGCTGCGAGCGACCCACGCGCTTCCCCACCGCCTTGCCGATGCCCTTGGGCTTATTTTTTACTTTCACGATCGTGCTGCGCCTCCGATTGGACTTCTGCGAGCGTGGCATCCTTTGCTTGTTGTTCGCGGTTGTGTGGACGACGAGGCCCTCGTTCGTGCGGGCTTGCGGACTCAAAATCAAGTTCCGTCGTTTTTCCCCGTTTTTTCCAGAAAGTGAGAAAAAGAGGACAGCAAGCAAGCAAGCAAGCAAGCAAGCAAAAAAGAGGACAGGTAGACATGTAACAAAAGCATGCAAGCAAGAACACGGCAAAGCCGCGCCGAGCTGACGCCGAGCTCACACCCTCAACTACGATCCGTCGTCCAGATGCGCGTACTGCCTTTCGATGCGCTCGCGCACCGCCATGCTGCGCAGCAGCTGACGCCAGAGCGCGAGTGCCTCCTCGTGGCACTCGTGCGCCTGCTGGTCCTCGGCCTGGTCGCGAATCGCCGCAGACGCCTCGCGCAGTAGCTGGGCGTGCTCGATGCACACGACGGCGCCCTCAATCTTGGGCACCGCGCGCCCGTCGTGCACGTCGAAGCCCACCATCGCGGGTGCCGCGTCAAGCCCGAGCTGACGCGCTGCCAGCATCACATGCGGCTCACGCAGATGCACCGTGCCATGGGGCAGGTGCGCAGCGGTCCACAACTCGACATGGCCGTGCCTCGAGCGCGGCACGACGCCACCTACGGCGCAGCCGGGCGCGTGTGGAACCGTCTGCCACTCGCCGTAAAGCGCCGTCTCGGGCGCGCTCGGCGCGCCGTCAAGCGGTGGGAGCGGCGCCTCGCCCTCAGCGGCGGCAGCGGCGGCGGCGGCGGCGGTGCGCGGACCGTCCTTGGCTGCGGCACCATGCCCCGGCCTGGCCTTGACCATCTTGACTGGCTCAGAGTCGGGCTTCAGATCGCGCCCGCGTCGGAACCATGACTGCTCGGAGCGCAGGTCGAAGAGCGCCGAGCGCGGGAAGACGGCTAGGCCCTTGACTCGCCCAACTGACGGCGTGGACGGAGGCCAGATGCACTGAGATGCTTTGAGGTCACGATGGAGTACGTAGAGCGGATGCTTCTTGAGCTCAGCGAGCGTCGAGGGCACTGGCTCGCTGCTCTCGCGCCGGCGCAGCTCGTCAGCGTCTGCACGCTCCGCCGCTTCAGCCGTGGCCGTGTCTGTGGCCGGGTGAGCGGGGAAGGGCTCGTCGTTGATGTCGTCGAGGTCAATGACGACGCGCGTTGCCGCGGTGGATGGGCCAGCTGAAGAGTGAGACGCGGAGGCCGCCGAAGGCGTCAGGAGCGCCCGCGCCGGCGTCCCCTCCGCAAGCGCAGAAGCGTCGGCGTATGTGGCTGCACGCGCAGCGTCCCACCACGTATCGTCTGTGCGAGCGGCCTTACTGGCAGCGAGCTGGCTAGCGTACCGGGCGGTTACATCGGATGCTGTGCCTGCACTGAAACCGACGATGTAAGCCATCGCATGCGCTGGACGCGCGCGGGCACCCTTTGGGAGCAGCAGCCGCGAGCTCACGATCTGATCTCGACGGTCGAGCAGCAATCTGCCGGGCTGCGCACCGTCGAGGGCTACCCAGCGCGGCGGCTCCGGCAAAAAGGCCTCGAGCCACAACGGCACGTGCGGAGCATCGGCCGGTGGCTCGGTGGGCGTCGCATCGAGCTTTCCGGGTGGGGATGGCTTGAGAGGCGGCGGCTGGAGCGCGAGCACGAGGCGCGCGCGCAGGCCTGCCGTACGCAAGGCTGCGAGAACCAGGAGAGCCATCTGAGTCGGTGTGGCACTGCCGCGCTGTAGAGCCTCGAGCAGCACGTCGCCGCTGTGTGCTGCCTGGCCGGGGCCCGCGGTGCACGCCCCACTCGTGGCCGTCGCGTCCGCCTCGAGAAGGCGCGCCGCCAGCGCCTCAACGGCCGCGCGCGTCCTCCCCGAGCGCGCAGATGGAGGCTCGAGGAAAGGGAACTGGCCTGCCACCGGCAGCACGCGAGGCATGGATAGGCCCACGGCGGCGAGGGTGGGCAAGGAGCACGTGCGAGGGGCTGTGAGAAGCCGCTGGGCGAGCGGAGCCGCCGCGACCACGCACGGCGACGGCGTGGGGCGAGCGGCGCGCTCGATGAGGCGAACCAGCAGCCATGCGTTCTCAGACGCGTGACGATCGCCGCCGTGACCCGTACTGCCGCTGCTGTTGCTATCTCCGCTGCCGCCGCCACCACTGCTGCCCCCCCACATGCTGTCGTCATTGTCTGCGTGACCCTCGTATACATGGCTTCGACCGCGCCCTCGTGCGCGGCCTGCCGCCGCCGCAGCTGCACGGCCAGCGCCGCGACCTCGGTCAAGACGAGCCGCGGCTCCTGCTCCGGCGGACTGTGCGTCCATGCGCGCGTGCAGACTCTGCGCGATGGCACGGACCGTCTCCGCCGTTGGTGGCCTGCCGGCACTAGCGTGCAGCGACGGCGGCAGGAGCGTGAGCAGGTGGCTCTGTAGCATGGGGTCGTCCGCTTGATCGCTCAGCAGCCGGCCATGAGCCAACCAGCATAGCACGCCGGCCCGATGTAGCTGCTCGCAATGCTGCCGACGGTCCGCATTGTGCTTTCGCTTGAGTCGGCGCAGCTCGGCCTGCTCGGCGGCGGTTTCCTTTGCAGTGGGCTCCGCCACCGCGGCCGGGGCAGCGTCCTTGTCGTCGTCGTCGGCGTCATCACCCAGTATTGCAGCGTCCACAGTGACATCAACATCGAGGCCCAGCGAAAAGCCAGCGGAGGCAGCGCCCTCATCGTACTCGTCTTCATCGTCATCGTCGTCATCGGCATGACGGGAGGGTTCGGCCTCGACAGCGTCCTCCCACTCGTCCTCGTCCTCGTTGTCGTCGCCAGCAGCATCTACGTGCTCGTCTTCTCTGGATCGCAACCAGGCGGCAGCTGGAAGTCCTGGAAGAGATGACGGCGTGGCAGGTGCTGGATTGGCCTCGTCTTCCGCGCGCCTCCGCTTATTTCCCGTGATCAATCTGTCGAGATTGCGCTCGGACGCGGCGCCAAGCGCTCCTTGCATCGCGCGACGTCCTCCACAGGTGTGAATTCGCGGTTAATACTCTGTCCCCCCCACGAAAGCGTCACGCTGTGCCGGGGGGAAAAGTGTTTGCGAGGTTTCGTTAAGGGTGGTTTCCTAGTTCGTTTCGCGGTAGACTTTGAAACGAACCGCGTCGAAACGAACCGCGGCCGACGCGGTGCGTGCGTCGTGCGCCAGTCCAATCACAAGCCATGGCGAAGACCACGTCCACGAAGAAAGTCAACTCGGCGCCCCAGTCGCCCGCCACCGTCATCGCGGATTGTAAAACTCCGCCATCCGCGTCGTTGACGCCTGTCAGGACCCATAACTCACTACTCGGGCTCGCGCTTGCACTCATGCTCGCTGGCGTTGCCTTCTGGGGCGCAAATGCACTCTCCTCTGCGTCCTTGGTACCCTTGCCCTTGCCCTTGCCGCCATGCACCGCCTGCACTGCTCTCAAAGTTCTTGACGAGGATGGCGCTTCCACCGTCGACTACGCGGGCATCACATTCAAGGTCAAGGATTCCTCGGCCTTCATCGCGAGCCCAGAGGCGGCCATCCCCACGCTCACCAAGCTCAGCTACGCGTACTCGTACTTGACGGGCGTTGAGGCCCCTGCTGTTGTGTGCTCATGCCTTTAGAAGTCGCGTGGGCACCCTTTTCCATGCGGCGGACTGATACAGCACCATGGTCTTTTATCAGCATGGTCTTGTGTCTCTGTCTGCCGGGCGTGTGTATGGTCGTCTCTTGTCACGTTCACGTGTCAAATCACAAATGCAGCGTGAGTCACATCAGTGAGTGAGTCAAGTGCGTGAGTGAGTTCGAGTGAGCCAGGCCAAGGTCCCCAGTTCCACAAACGACGTGTGCCATGCTTCGAATGGACATCTTGTTTCTCGCTCTCAAACTCTCGCTCGCGTGAGGTGGGCCCGTGACACATTATTCGGTGACACGCGCCGCTACACCGACGTATCCGGTGGATGGCAACCCCGTGGCACCCATCAGGGTGCTCCCCCGCCCAGCGTAACTACTGAACGGAAGCCTCTCCCACCCCGCACCCGGGCGTCACATGCAGCATGCACATGCAGCGCCTTGCCACGCATGCTGCACGCGATCACCACGCCTCAGCCACCACCCACCAGAGACCAGAGACCAGTCACAAGTCATCTCATGGAGATGCGCATTGGACGCCTTCTCTAGACTGGAAGACTCTCGCCCTCTAGAGTCTTGCAAACAGTCAGTTGATAGCAACTGGCTTGATGAGCTCCTCCGCCAGGGCCCGCTCCTCTTTGAGCTCCTTGTGCGTCGCGTCCATGCGCGTCTTCGAGAAGGCGTCGATCGGCAGCCCCATAACGATCGTCCACTCGCCTTGATCGCACGTGACCGGGAAGGAGTAGCAGATGTCGCTGTCGACGCCGTACGCTCCCTCCGACTGGAAGATGGCCATCGAGACCGCTCGGCCGTTGGTGCCCTTGATCCAGTCGCGCAGGTGGTCCGCGATCGCCACGGCCGCCGACATGGCCGACGAGAGCTTGCGCGCTTCGATGATCGCCGCGCCGCGCTTTTGGACCTTGGTGATGAACTCGCCCTCGAGCCACGCAGCATCGACGACGCTGAGAGCCGGGGTGCCTTTCACCGTCGCGTGGCGCACGTCGGGGTACTGCGTCGACGAGTGGTTGCCCCAGATGAAGACGCCTGCCACGTCGGTCATCGCCACGCCAGCTTTCATGGCCAGCTGCGACGTGGCGCGGTTGTGGTCGAGCCGCGTCAGCGCAGTGACATTCTTCGCCGGTATCTTGCCCCCCATTGCGGACAGCAGGATGGCCGCATTGGTGTTCGCCGGATTGCCCACGACGAGGCACTTGACGGTCGGCTTGGCGTGAGCGGCGACCGCAGCACCCTGCTCATTGAAGATCTTGACGTTCATTCCCATGACGTCCTTGCGCTCCATGCCCTCCTTGCGGGGGAAGGCGCCAAGGAAGACGCACACGTCCGCATCCTTGAAGGCGACCGCCGGATCGGTGGTCCCCACGCTGCCTGCGTAGCATGGGTATGCGAGATCCTCAAGCTCCATGATGACACCACCCAGCATCGTCATCGAAGGTTGGATGTCGAGCAGCCCGAGGAAGACGGGTTGATCCGCGCCAAAAACTGACCCATCGAGCAGCTTCGGGAGCAGGCTGTAGGCGATCTGGCCCGCAGCACCAGTCAGCACCACTTTGATGGGAGCCTTGCCCGGGACACTCATGATTGCCTCGTGGACGGACTTCGCGTATTGATGACATCAAGGTTTCCTAAGAACACGAGCCGATTGCAATTGCAATTATGTTGAGATTTTGTTGAGATGACATGTACCTGAGACTCCCACACCTGTCCGTCTCTGTACACTCATCCGGGGTTTGTCCGAATTTCATGTTGGGATTCGGTCATCCTCGAACGTCATTCAGCGTACAACAGCTTGCGTCGGCGCGACGACCGCTCTTCGGCGGCCACGCGCTTCGGCGGATTGGTGCGATGCCGCTCAGGCTGCCGCTCCGTGACGGCCGCCGAGTGCACGGACGCGGACGTAACAGAGACGGTCGACACCAACGGCTCAGCTCCGGCGCCCGACGATGACTCGGTGCCCGCGACCGGCTGCAGTCGCGCCATTATGCTGATGGCCGCGGCAGCAACTGCAGCGGCTGCGGGCAGCTCGATGCGACTCTTGGGAGACTCATCGAGCATGCGCCACACGAGATCGGAGCTGCGTTCGAAGGTGTGCCAGCCGTGCCCCGCGGCCGCGGCGAGCGCCTCCTTGATGTAATCCTTTCTTTCTTCAAAGGGGCGACGCTCGCGAAGCTGGTGTCGAAGCAGCAACTCGAGCAGCACGCAGCCGAGGCCGTACGTGTCCGACGCGGCGCCGTACGGCTTGCAATCGGCTACCTCGGGTGACATGTACATGGCGGTGCCGCAACGGCTCATGCGACGCGGCGACCCCGTCAGCCGACGGCGCGGCAGCCCCGAACACGCCAGTCCGAAGTCGCCGAGCTTGACCGCCTTGTCGCCACGGCTTACGAAGATGTTGGACGACTTGAGGTCGCGATGCAGCACGCCGTTGCAGTGAACGTGGTGGAGCGCGTGGCAGAGGGACTCGAGGAAGACGAATGTGGTCAACTCGCTCAGGGGTCGCTCGTTCCGAGAGCACTCGAGCCGATCGATGAGGTCGCCGCCCGCGCAAAACTCCATCACGATGGCCACCGAGCAGCCGCCGTTGTCGTGCCGATGCAAGAAGACGTCCTCGAACTTTACGACGTTGGGATGGTCAAGCTTCTGCAGGAGCGACGCCTCTTTGAGCGCCGTGTTCGCGGCGTTGATCGTGTCGCACCCGACCCGCTTGAGCACATATTGCTTGCCCTGGCGCGTCGCCAGCATGGCCTCGCCGAACCCGCCCTTCGCGAGCGTATGTTTGTTGACGTAGTGCCCACGGCACGATGCGCATGCGCAGACCTCCGTGCTTTTCGTTTTCTTCTGCCACACGGCGCAACCGACTAGAACGGTGCCGATCATCATGGCGCAGCCTGACAGGTATGCGCCCATCACGACATCCTCCGACATCTCGATCGTCACCTTGCCGCTCGTCTTGTTGTGCTCGACGGAGAGGTGATTGCCAAACTTCATGGTGCAGGGCACGGCACTGTCGCTGCGCTGATGGATTGCCCACCACGCCCGAAGACGGGAGGCGATGTGCGTGTGAGCCTGCCTCCTCACCCGGCGAGGAACCGCACGAGAAAGCGAGCGTGTGCCCGCGAACACCTCTAATTTTTAGTGTTTCACAAGAGCACTCCAGCACTCGCGCAAATCCCTCCAACATGGACGTCGCGAGAGCGAAGAGGTTCACGGCGGCCAGCGCGACACTTTGCTTACTCGCGGCCACCATGGCGGATCCCCCACCGCCGATGATGATTGTCAACGCCTTGGATGCCAACGCCACCTCGATCTTGAACCTCACACTCGGTGCACCCGGCTCATGCTCATGCCAGATCCCCAAGAGTTGCAACGGACACACAATCGTGGGTCCAGAGGAGTTTCACGGCGACACTGGGTGCGACTACTACGCTATCGGTGGCGGCATCAGCACGAGGCTGCCATCGGGCGACCTTGGAACTACTTGTAACACGTGGCGCGCCGACTTTAAGTCGTGCGATGTATACCCCGGAAGCACCGACCGCGAGTGTGGGAGGATTGTGAGCGCGACGTGCACCTTCACAAACGCAGTCGGCATCCCGACCGTGACGCTGCATGCCGTCGTCGACATGGAGTGCGACTCCTACCACTATGAAAATTGCCAGGCCAACGTGTCAAATTGCTGCGGCGGTTTCAAGTGCCAGCCCGCCTCATCGGGCTCCGATCAACACATGTGCTGCCCAGCTGGCACGGGATGCATCCATGACAACCTGCCCTGACCCGGGCAAAGCGGTGGGCGTCGAGGACCGGATGGTTTATCTCGGATCGGGGCTCTTCTATCCACCCTTTCGCCCCTTCCAAATAGCCTTCCTCTCCCTCATCAATGCCGCGGTGCCGCCGCAACCTCATCGAAATGTCCGATTGTCTAAATTTGTGGTCGTGCCGCCGCGTCGGCGCTGAAATCTTCTAGTCCTCGACCTTCAAGTTGTAGCTTAATGATCGTGAGTCACGCCTCTAGAAGAAGCCTCGTGAAGAACCTCGAAATCAAAAATTCGTCAATTAAATACAAAATAGCGAGCACTTCAAATGTTTGCGCGCATTGCAATGCGCCTGCGTACGTCGACGATGTCGCAGGCGGCGGCGCTCTCGGGCGCTGCCGCCCTCGCATCGTACAACTACAACGCGACGCACTGCTCTTCGCCGCCGGCGGCCGACTGGCCAAAATTGAAGGCAGACCTCATGGTCCTCTGCGAGGACGATACCTTGCCCAACCCGAGCGTCGATGGTGCTGCTAAAGGTTCTCTCGGCGGCGGTGGCTTCGTCGCGCCGATGCTCGTGCGCCTCGCGTGGCACTCATCTGGCAGCTATGCCAAGGCCACCGATGACGGCGGGTCGCAGGGAGGCACCATCCGCTTTCAGCCCGAAATTAACCACGGTGGCAATGCTGGCCTGAAGCATGCGATCGGGGTGCTCGCACCCATCAAGGAGAACTATCCATCGATTTCTTGGGCCGACCTGATCATCTACGCGGGCGTTGTCGCTATTGAGGCCATGGGCGGTCCAGTGATCGGCTTCACACCGGGCCGTTCGGACGCGCCGACGCCCAACGTGGCGCCTAGCAAGGACAAGCGGTTCACGCCCGACGACCGGCTGCCCGACGCCGCGCAGACGCAGAGCCACCTGCGCGACGTCTTCTACAGGATGGGTTTTGATGACCGCGAGATCGTGTGCCTCTCCGGCGCGCATGCCGTTGGCCGGTGCCACACGGATCGCTCAGGCTTCTGGGGACCGTGGACGAACGCCGAGAATGCCTTCTCGAACGAGTACTTCAAGTTCCTGCTCGAGAAGACGTGGACTGTGAAGAAGACACACGAGGGCAAGCCATGGACGGGCCCAAAGCAGTACGAGGCCGACGGTGGTGCCCTCATGATGCTCCCATCTGATCTGGCCCTCATCGAGGATGCAGCCTTCAAGCGATGGGTCGAGTTGTACGCCAAGGACGAGAGCCGTTTCTTCGAGGACTTCGCCGTCGTCTTCCGGAAGCTGACTGAGCTCGGCTTTAAGCCGGAAGAGGCAGCTAAGAGAAAACTCGCCAATCGCCCATCGGGCGCCATGGCTGTATTCACCGAGGGAGGACCGGCGCTGGGCGGCTCGGAATCTGGCGCGCCCAACTAAGGTTCTAAAGAAAGGCCGTGGTGGTCATTTGGATTATGCTTCATAATGGTCATGGATGGATTGGCAGTACTGGCTCGAGAATGTGTCTCGGAGCGTGATGAATTGAAGCGTGTGCACCGCAGTGGCCCGAGCGACGGCACCCTTTTTCGAGAGAGCCCCTCGGCCGGTTTGTATGGCCCCCGGCACCGGGGTGTCGGGGCGGGCGCCCCGCGAAGAGACCCCTTGGGAAACAAGCACAGACAGTTGAAAAGCCCCGCGACCACAACGAGCAATGAGGGAGAACAAGCATGTTACGGGTTCCACGTGCCCCGGTGATCTAAAAAGCTCGCCGCCCCGCCCGGTTGAGGTGAAATCCGAATAAGTGTACGAACGGAGGGCAGATGCGCTCGGTACGGCG